>Ga0209164_1000832_pt1 | contig 52675 bp, 50 predicted proteins | sample MTBNYHSulfiMetaG_FD_187458 | JGI IMG/M metagenome (GOLD analysis project Ga0209164, IMG submission 187458) | Enrichment culture microbial communities from rom New York Harbor, USA that are MTBE-degrading - MTBE-NYH (New York Harbor Sulfidogenic)... | ecosystem: Environmental > Aquatic > Marine >... | reverse complement strand
CTGCCAATGCTTTCCCCGCCTTCTACTGCTCGTATTGCTGCTAATAGTTCTTCTTTACTTATCTTTGTCATAATAAAACTGCACCCTTTCTGTTGGTTTTGGTGTCCAACTTTTGGGGTGCAGTTCATCATTGTCCAGGGCTTTTTTTTTATTTCTTTGCTTCTTCTCTGCGTTTCTTCCAAACTTCGGTAAAGTCATAGGTTGCGTAGAACTCTGTATCAAACGCGCCCCAGGCGTTTTTCTCGATCGCCAGATTCACATCGCGCAGCTTATCCGGCGAGACACGCAGCGTCACCACTTGGCCAATGCCCATCATGACATACCACGAAACCACTTCGACACCTTCCGGCGGAAATTTCGCCCAAAATCCCGTCGCATCCAGTTTCGCATTAATTTCATCGAGGTTCATATGCTGTTGGTGCTGTAAAAAGACGGTAAGTAAAATGGCTTCAGATTGATTTTCAGTCATGGATTCCTCCGGTATTTTATTTGGTTTCCCTGGATAATGATATCAGTTTTTCCATCAGCTCCTGGGTCCTGGCTGCTTCCAACGCGTTGGTGCGGGGTGTCTGGCGTGTATTGACACAATCGATGAAATGCTCCACCTGCCCGATGAACCCGCGCACGCGCATATCGGAAATGTAACTGCCGGGGATGTCCGTTCCGTAGACGACCTCATGATCGGGATATTTGACGATCAAGCGGTCAAAGGCGTTGATGTGCACGGTCATTTCTCCGCCGTGTAGGGTAACGCTTTCCTGCCAGGCGCCGCCTGTTCGTGCGACAGCCACCAGGCACTGGCCGCCGCCGGGGATCTCCATCTGGCTGACCGCGCCAGCGATCTCGTTGCCTTCCATGGTGTAGGTTGTTGCAAGAGGTTTCACTTCGCCGCAGTAATAGCGGGCGAGATCAATCTGATGAATGGTGTCATCGAGAAATAGTTTTTCGAGGGAGGGCTCACCGCTGCTGTTGCGGTGTTTCTGGATCAGCGCCAGCTGAATCCGGCGATCACCGAATATCTCTTTGGCCTGCATGAAAAGCGGTGAATAGCGGCGGTTGAAACCCACCGCGAGAATGCGTTGTGTTTTCTGTGCCAATTCCCACAACTCATGAGAAAGACGGCTCTCTGTAGTCAGGGATTTTTCCGAGTAGACATCAATTCCGTTTTCCATCAATCTTTTGATAATCTCATAATGTGAGGCAGTTGCGGTGAGCACAATCGCGCCCTGTGGTTTATTCGCCAGAACAGTCTCCATACTTGTAGTTCCATAGGTAATTCCCCATATGTCGTGGATCTCATCAATGGTTTCCTGGGTTCGACTGTATATATTGGTGATCTCTACACCGGGCATGCCCAGAAGGAAGCGGAAATATGCCTTGCGGGCGATTCCGCCAGCGCCGAGGATTGCAATTTTCATACTTTACTCCTATCAGGATAACGGCAGTTGAATTTTCTCTCCGTCATTTTGTGCAGATATGTAGGATGCTTCAAGGATTTCCTGCGCTTTCACCGCTGCGTGGAAATCTGCTGAAGATGTTTTTCCTTCACGGATGTTCAGGAGAAAGTCGTAGATACTGGCTGTGTGAGCATCACGGAAGGAACCCATTGATAGTTTTGATACTGGCACGATCTGTGAGAGCGGACGTTCCCCTTCCGGTGTGGAAAAGTTCAGGTCGCCGAAAATTGTCTGCTTGCGTTTATGATCATAAAAACTGGCATGGGCTGGCTGGCCGAGATCAAAGACAGCGCTTCCCAGGCTTCCAAAGATCTCGAAGCGCATATTGTCACCCAAGCCTCCAGAGTAGCGTGTGGTTTCCAAAACTCCTTGCGGACCGCTTTCCAGGCCTATCATGCATAATGCCCAATCATCCACATCCACCGAGTCCAGATCACTGCTGCCTGCTCTGACCGGGCGTTGTTTAACAAAGGTATCGGTGATACAGCGTACCCAATTCACATCACCTAAGATGAACCGTACCATGTCAATGATATGAACGCCCAGGTCAGCCAGCGCTCCGCCGCCGGAGGTACCCCATTTGAGGCGCCAGGAGATCGGGCGCAGAGGATCCATATAGCTGCTATGAAAATATTGGACACGAAAATTGAAAATCTTGCCCAGGACGCCCGCTGCCAGGATGGATTTGAGCTGGCGAACCCCGGGATAATAGCGATAGGTAAATGCCGTGTGGGTCAGCACGCCGGCATCGGCGGCCAGACGGGAGATCTCACGTGCCTGGGCAAGATCAAGCCCGATGGGCTTTTCACAATAGATGTGGGGCTTGCGATCAAGCACTTCCTTAATCTGCGGCAGGTGGTAGGCATTCGGAGAGCACACATCCACCAGGTCGAGATCCTGACTGAGAAACTCGCGCATGTCGGTTGTTTCCAGGGGATTGCCAAGTGATGTAATTAATTCGGGTTCTTTGCCGCTATGAGTGCGCAAAACGGCTTCTAATTTCACTTTGACCGCATTCTCCCCAAAGAGCTGGGGAAGAGCCGCATAAGCACCTGCATGCACCTTGCCTATGAAGCCCAAGCCAATGATACCGACTTTGATCTGATCTTTCATATTCTACAGATTCTCCAATGAATTTTATGAATACACCAGGCTGCCCCGGACAAATGTTTTCTTCACCGATAATTTATCGTCCAGGATAACAATGTTGCCTTCCTTACCATCTTCAATGCTGCCAATATATTTATCCAAGCCGATCAATTTAGCAGGATTGAGGGATGCCGTGTGTATCGTGTCCTGGAGCGAAACACCAACCTCATTCACCAATGTACGGACCGCGGTGATCATGGTGGCCGTGCTGCCGCCAATGGTGCCGTCAGGCAATGTGGCTTTCCCGGCTCTCACCGTTACTTTTTGGTTGAGCAGTTCATATTCGCCATCGGGCAGGCCTGCGCCGGCCATGGCATCCGTAATCAGGACTATCCGGTCGGAACTCAGACAGCGTACCATGATCTGCATCGCAGCCGGATGCACATGGTGAGTATCCCCGATCAACTCGGCGGTAATATCATTTGAACTGAGCACTGCACCGACCACCCCCGGCGAACGGTGATGAAGCCCGGATTGCGCATTGAATGTATGGGTAACATGCTTGAAGTTGCCCTGTAACGCATCGCGAGCAGTCTCATAATCTGTGTTGGAATGTCCAAGTGAAACCTTGATCCCGTTCTCAACCAAAAATGCCGCTACTTCCTGGGCATGATCCAGTTCGGGCGCCATGGAAACGTGTTTGATCCACCCGTTTCCAATGCTGATATACTGCTTCATTTCCTCTAAATCTGGATTGCGGATCCATTCCGGATTAAACGCACCATGCCTTTCCTTATTAAGAAACGGTCCTTCCAGATGCATTCCCAATGGAATTGCCCCTGGCCAATTTTTCACCTGATCCAAGATCTCAGCATAAGCGATGATTGTGCCCGAGATGTAGTCCTGATCGGGGCCGGTGATCGACATCAAGAAGCCGGTCACACCATTGGATGCTGCCCAAGTTGAATATTTTTCCAGGTCTTCCCTCAGCTGTCCGTTCCCGAATGAGATTCCCAAACCTCCATGCACGTGCACATCGATGAATCCCGGCACCGCGATACTTCCCTCAAGGAGAACTTTTTCAGTGTCAGAGGATTCCCGGGGTTTCGTTTTGGAATTGATCAAAAAGTTTCCTGATTCATCAAAGGATAAGAGAAGGTCTGATCGTGTTTCGAAGGGTGTAATCACCCTATCTGGCTTTAGATAAAAGGATTTCGTTTCCATATTGCATGGATTATATAATATACGGTCAGATAGGAATATTTGAGGATGGTTAGAACAATGATAACTGTTGGAGTGGACGCTTTCCATTTAAGAGAATGTATGCTTGCATCCTCTGGGTATTGATCCCTAATTTTTCCAGTCCGCTGAGGTCCCTGATCAAAGAGCCCCGGCGGTTTTTAATGATCTTCTCCGCGTTTCTTGAGCCGATGCCTGGGATTCTCAGCAATTCTTCTTTAGATGAAGAATTAATTTCTACTGGATTGTGGTGGAGATTCTGCCGCGCCCAGGCTTCTTTCGGATCCAATTCGGCGATCAAATTTCCATTTGTCGTGTAATATAGCTCGTCATAAGTGAAACCATAATCGCGGATGAGATAGTCTGCCTGGTAGAGCCGAAACTCCCGGCGATAAGTCGCGGCAGGCCAATTCTCGAGCGGGGTATCTTTGTGAGGACGAAAGGCTGAGAAATAAGCCCGTAAAAGTCCATAATTCTGATGCAAGACCTGCGTTGTCTGGAGAAGTTCGCGGTCAGATTCTCCCGCGCCGCCGACGACAAATTGAGTACAGGATGTAGGCCAACGGTTCTTCCAGGTCATCACCGGAGGGAGAGACCGACGGATCGCTTCTATCCATCTCAACGGGCGGAGGAGGTGGTTTTCGAAATCCTTCTGCGGCGCCAGCTGGGGCAGCCGCTCTGCATTGGCGGCTTCCAAATTGATCGATACCCGATCGGATAACCGCATCGCTTGAAGCACCTGATCATATTCCGCACCGGGCATGATCTTCAGATGCAGATAGCCTTGATATTTTTTCTTGTAACGCAGGATCTCTGCGGTTTTGAGCAGGCGGTCCTCTGTGGCAACGCCGCCACCGGCGACACCTGAACTCAGAAATACGCCCTGGATCAGGCCTGCCTGCGCCAAATTGACTGCCAGTGAGGCGAATTCATCCGGAGAGAATGTTTCTCTTCTGAAATCGCGATCTGAGCGAAAAGGACAGTAGTAGCAGTTATTCTCGCATACAGATGTGAGAAGGGATTTGAGCAGTGTTGTGGAACGGCCATTGGGCAGCTGGGCATGGGTGAGTACGATGCCTTCGAAGGAGTTCTTTTTTGATTGCCCACAAGTGGGAACCTCCACATCCAACTCGCCCGCTTGCGAAAGCCGCATTAATTTCTGGAGATCACCCATATAAGTATTATAGAACAATAATTCTATATTACAAGCGATTCAGAAGATTAATTGGGTAATGAAAATTTTATAAAGATTCTGGGGACCTTTTCCTGCTTTTCGTAAAAAGTCAGGGAATCCTAAAAAAGTTGTTATCTTCGCAGGTATTCTTCTAACTTCGCCAATGCTTCCGGCATGTTCTCCCTGCCAAATCCAATTCGGAAATGGCTGTCATCGAAATCGTAAACAGTGGACGGGAGAAGCATGATGTTGGCAGTCCGGACCACGCTTTGGCAGAAATCCAGGGAATTTACCTCTCCCTTCAACCTGGGAAATCCAATCGTGCCAGCTTTGGGCTTCACCCACTTAAACAGACCCGGGTGGTGATCAAAAAATCCATCCAGAAGACCCAGATTCCTTTCTATCCTGCTGATATGTCGATCGATGATTTTCTGCCTGGATCTTAATGCAATAATGGAGAGGATCTCGCTCGGCGCGCTGCTGCAGATGGTTGTGTAGTCCTTGAATGCTGCCATACTTTGAACCAAGCTCTTTTCCTTGGTCAATAGCCAGCCGATCCTAACACCCGCCATGCCGAAGGTTTTCGACATGCCGAACAAGGAGACGGCCTTTTCGTACATTTCACAGGCAGAGGGCAACCTTTCAGCCGCATGGTATTCCATGAATCGGTACATCTCATCCGAAAATAGGTGAATATCATGCCTTCTCGCCAGATCCACGATCCTTTCATACTCACTGATCGATGGCAAATAACCCGTGGGATTGTGAGGAAAATTCACAATGATCAGTCTTGTGCTGGGCCTGATATTCTCCTCCAGAAAATCTGGATTGAAACGCCAACCATTCTCTTCTTCGGGCATCCATTTTGTGACATCACAACCCAATCCCTCGGCAATCGCATATAAGGATTGGTAGCCGGGGAAGGTACAAATTACATGATCGCCTTTACGCAAGATGTTGTTGACAGCAATAAAGATGCCTTCCTCGGGAACAACGACAAGACAATCATCCGGAGAAATACCCTGATAAAGATGTGAAATTTCTTCCCTTAGCAAGAGATGGCCCAGGGATTCCGTATAACCTAATGACAAGTTTTCCCACAATTTTCTAATCTCATCATCTGCCAGTTCCAATAATTCGGATTGCCGCAATCCATCACAATCTGAACTTGACAAAAGATACTTAGCTGTGAACTCATGCGTGGCAAAGTAACGCTCCAATTCGAAAGGTTTCAGATTCATTGGCCTCTCACGGGAAAATAACAAAAACCGGTTGTCCCCGGACCAGTGTGGATCATTAAAGCTGGCGAGAGTTCAGAAACGAAAGATTCCACAACTTCGATCCGATCCTCAACCATCCTTTTCAGGATTTGAATATTTTCAGACGCTCCGGCATGCATATAAGCGATTTTTATGCAGATAGATGGCTCCACTGCTTTTTCGAGTGAATCAACCATCTTTTCATAAGCCTTATGCAATCCGCGGGCGACACCCAATGCGATAATCTCGCCATTTTCCATACTGATCAAGGGTTTCAGGCTCAGCATGGATCCAACCAAGTGGGTCGCTTTCCCGATACGACCGCCCAAATATAAATATCTGAGCGTATCAGCCGTTTGGATCATTTTTGCTATAGGTATCATGGATCTGATCCGGTCAAGGATGCTTTCCGGAGAAAGACCTGAAAGCGCGTCTCTGGCGGCTTCGATCGCGATCCAACCTTGGCAAAGGGCGACGTTTAGGGTATCGATCACTTCAACGTGGATCTTCGGCAATTTCTCATGGAAAAGATTCGCGGCAGCCAGCGCGGATTGATATGCGCCGCTTCCCTTTGAGGTCATGTGGATGCTGACAATATTCTCGACACCCTGGCTGGCCAGCGACTCATAAGCTGTTAGGTAATCGCCCTGACCTGGGCATGCTGTGGTCGGTAGTTCAGCTGCCGTCGGCAGCCAGCGCAGGAAATCATCCCGCTGGACGGTCAGAAGATCTCGCAAAACCTGGCTGCCTTTGTGAATGTAATAGGGGACTTCGGTAATTTGAAGGTTTTTCCGCATTTCAAGCGGAATACAGGCGGTACTGTCGGTCACGATGGCGGTTTTTGGTAAACCTGACATTTTCCCTTCCTCGCTCAACCCAATTGAGGGATTATAACATTTGCATGGTCAACCAATGATTATCCCCAGAATCTTTTAGCGGTACAATTTATTTCAATCCATGAGGGAGAAGGAAAATCTATGAAAAAATACTTCGCTGTTCTTATCTTGAGCGCGCTCCTTTTATCATCGTGCGCTGGTCTCACGCCTGCAGAAGCCACCCCAACCCCGCAACCCACACCGACAACCACCCCCGACCCCTGCAGCACAGAAAATATCGTAACCGAAGTTGAGGACTTGCAGGCATTGGTAAACGGATTCCAGGCTACAATGGTGTTCGCGAACAGGATCCAAGATCCCGCTCAAGTAATCTCCCCTATTCTTCATTTGCAAGAAATTCAGCTCCAAATACGTAGACTTAATGTTCCTGAATGTTTAGAAAAGTTGAAATTCCTAACCCTGGATTATTCAGATTCCGTTGTTAATTATCTGATTTTCTATTTAAATCAAGATATTTCTCAGGAGGATTTTGATACCTTGGTCGAGATTAGCAACAATAAATGGGTGTCAGTAGTCACTGAATTCAATGATATTTTTAGCGGTATCGGATCTACATCGCAAGAAATTCCTCAATTTAATCCATTAGTACCAGAAACAGAATCTCACGATACATTAATTCTTATTGAAGGACCGGGCACTGTGAATCTTTACGCTGCACCCAATCTCGACGCCGAGGTTTTAGCTGCATTGGATTCAGGCAGCCGAGCTCAGGTTATCGGTAAAACTGAAACAGGCGAATGGATCCAGGTTGATTATGATGGCACTCTTGGATGGGTTCTTGCTGAATCTGTTACGGTCAGTGTTCGGGTAGAAGACCTACCGGCGATCGAAGCGGTTCCTTAAACGTTCAACATGATGAAAAGGCGCGAGTCGCTCGCGCCTTTAATTTTAAAATTGATATTATTGTTATGTTTCAGGTTTTGACTGTTGTACAATTGAAATGGTAAGACAGGAATATTAATGAAACTGGCAAAGCTACTAATCCTTCTGATCCTGATTTTTGGCATCGCGGGATGCGATACCTTCGTTCAAGAAGAATATGTACCCGTTTTCACGCCTTTAGCGCCTACCATGACGGCTGACCCCTGCAGCGCTGATAATATCTCCGAAGATCTGGAAACCATCCGGTCTAATTTAGTTGAATTTCACGAGATCAGGTTATTCGCCGATAATTCAAGAGCAGATTATCTCTCGACTCCGCTGGAGCAGCTTCAAGAAATTCGCACGCGATTAACCAATTTACCCACTCCAGGCTGTATGGGTACGTTCCGACAAGCTTATATGTATTACACCGGAGAAGTCATTCGCTATCTCACCGAAAGAATGAACAACCCTCGATCAAGCGATTACAAGATCGGACAGGAAAATACCCTCGCGTTGTGGGAAATTGTTGATGAGGAGTATCAGAAACTGGCGCTGACCGTTCAGCCGATGTTTATTCCTTTGACTGGTCAAGTACAGGATTTTGATAAGGAATTGGAAACAGGCATAACCGCCATAAATGATGGAAGTCAATCGGTGAACATTCGATCATCTGCTGCGTTGAACTCGAGTATTATCGGCCGATTGGAACCGGGTATGCGTGGTTTAGTTTTGGGAAAAAATGAAGCGGGCGACTGGATACAAATCAACTTAAAAGGCATCATCGGCTGGGTATTCATCGATACCGTGGAATTGAGCGAGGAAATAGAACAGATTCCGATATCCGGTAGTTGAACTTTTGTGATTCGTTCAGGAAATAAATCTAAGGCGCTGTCTTTGGCGCGACGATGGTGGGCAGAGTATTGATCGGGTTGAGTGACTGAACCAATTCGGCGTCCACCCAACCTTCAATCCCTTTATATTCAATAAAAATCCAGTTCCCTTCACTTACCCGGCCGATACCTTTTGCTTCATCGCCGGCTTTGAAGGAGCCGAGAATACCACTCTGGATAGTGGGTAATTCACGTATGTTCACGGAAAATTGTCCGATGTTGCGTACGATGAATTCGGTGAGCACAGGCGCAGGCGTGGGCGTGCTGAAATTTAACAACTTGACAGCCGGTGTCGTCAACCGAAAGTTGACGGTCGGTTGGGATGTGGGTTCTTCCGCTTCAAGGAATGATGGTGCAGGTGTGGATAATCGGAGGGGAGCCTGGGTTGCTTCTGCTTGCTCAATTGGTTGCGATCCATCTTCAACGGGCACCGCGACAATGATCAGGCGATGTGTGTTGGTGTGTTCCGGCCAACAGGTTACCAATGTGACCCGTTCATCCTTGGATGGCAGAATCCAGCGACCGTTTTCCAGGCGAACATCCAAAGGTTCATTTTTCTCCGGCAGGATCATTTTATTTGCAATGACATATTTATATGATTTCTTACCGCCAAGCAAAATGAACGTGTCACCCACCTTGAGATCAACCAGGTCCTTGAAAACCTCGCCAAATGCATTATGGTGGCCGCTGATCACAGTATTGCCGACCACCCCCAATGAAGCAGAACCCTCATGCCATCCGGCGGCGAATTTTTCCGGTACAAGATATTGGATGACATCCTGGCCGCTGACGTTTACATTCATCGATTCTGCATTCTCGATGGGAGCATCCAAATTGATCTTATCGATCACGATCCGTTCGGGTATGACCGGCGATTCCAAAACGGGAACGCCAAGCTGACCTTCCGTGGACGGTTTGGGGACGAAAATCGGCGCGAATCCTTCCTGATCCACCGCGGGGGTGACCTTAAAATTCGCAATGATCGAATAAGGATCGGCATTAAATAAATTCAAGGCCGCAAACACGATCAAAATCAAACCCAGAATGATTAATATCCAATCCCTGTTTGAATTAATGAATCGCCAAAGCTTGTACATATTGCAGTTTTCTAATTATATGCTTACAAATCGATTATTTGTGCACAGTATAATGAAGTTTACAGTAAGTTAATAATAATAGTAATTGAGGTGTAACAATGCGACTTGGCGGATGGGAAATCCTGGTAGTTCTTGTCATCGTGCTGCTGATCTTTGGGCCCGGCAGAATTGCCAAAGTGGCCGGTGAAATGGGGAAAGGTATCAAGTCGTTTAAGGATGGCTTGACCAACGAACAAGAAATATCTGAGGATGACGAAGACAAGAAAGAATAAATCATTGCTGTCTAAAAGACCATGGAAATTTTTGGAATCGGTCCCTTAGAGCTCCTGTTCATTATTATCATTGCCATCATCGTCCTAGGACCAAAAGGCATGGTGGAAGCCGCGCGGGAAACAGGCAAGTTTATCCGCAAGATCATTCGTTCTCCCATTTGGCGGGATGTCGTGGATACTTCGCGCGAGATCCGGGAATTTCCCCGCAAAATTGTCCAGGAAGCCGGTATTGAGAAGGATCTGGAAGACCTGCGCCGGTCTACACAGGGAACGATCAAAGAGATTGGACAATACCAGATTCCAAATATACAAACACTCGAGAGGGATAAACCTTTATCGGAAGATCCCGAACCGCCGGATGTTGACACAGGGGAACTGAATGGCTGAATCGGCAAAGAAAGAACATTTAGCAAAAACCGATGAAGCGGTGATGAGCTTCTGGGAGCATGTCGAGGAACTACGTAAACGGCTGCTGCTGGCGTTGCTTGCACTTGGTTTGGGGACGGCTGCCAGCTTCCTAATCACGGAGCAAGTAATTTTATTGCTGGCTGTTCCGGTGGGATCGATCGATGCGCTGCAATCCATTGAAGTGACCGAAAATCTTTCCGTGTTTATGCGTGTTTCCCTGCTTTGCGGCCTGGCAATTTCAATGCCCATTATCTTGTATGAGCTCCTGGCTTTCATCCTGCCGGGATTGAAACAGAAAGAAAAACGATGGGTTTACCTGACCATTTTCTTTGGGACTCTGCTTTTTCTGGCAGGCGCTGCCTTTGCCTATTTTGTGATGCTGCCGGCGTCAGTGACGTTTCTGCTTGAATTCCTGTCAGTAGAGACAAAACCGCGCCTTTCATCCTACATCAACTTCATCACCAACCTGATCTTTTGGATGGGCCTTGCATTTCAATTCCCAATATTAATTTTCGCGCTGGTAAAAATGAACATCGTCTCAGCCAAAACATTGGGCAAAGGTTGGCGCTACAGCTTGGTGGCGATCTCCGTTCTGGCTGCAATGATCACACCCACAGTAGACCCGGTGAATATGGCATTATTAATGGCGCCATTATTTCTTCTTTATTTATTGAGTGTATTGGTAGCATTCATTGCTACCGATAAGACGAAAACCAAGATTGAAAATTCTCAGGAGGACTCTGGATAATGGATTTATCAATAGAACAGATCGACCAGTTCAAAGTGCTGCAGCAGGAAGAGATCGATGGATACCATACCTACAATCGTCTATCCAAACTGGTAAAGGATGAACATAACAGTCAAGTCCTTAAAAGAATTTCCGGGGAAGAGCTGAAACATTACCATTTATGGAAGAAGTATACTCAGACTGATGTAGAGCCCAACAAGTTCCGTATCGGATTCTTTTTCTGGGTTTCCAGATTGTTTGGCTTGACCTTCGGTATCCGGTTGATGGAATTAGGGGAGGAGAATGCTCAGAAGATCTATAAGAATTTGATCGATGCGGAACCAGAAGCCAAACAAGTGCTGGCTGACGAGGAAAAACATGAAGATGAATTGCTTGAAATGCTGGACGAGGAGAGCTTGAAGTACGCAGGCTCGGTGGTTTTGGGACTGAACGATGCGCTGGTCGAGTTGACCGGCGCTCTGGCAGGTTTGACTTTTGCCTTTCAAAACACCCGCCTGATCGCCCTGGCAGGTTTGATCACCGGCATTTCAGCGTCTTTTTCCATGGCTGCCTCAGAATATCTATCCACGAAATCTGAGGAAGGGGAAAAGCAACCGCTGCGATCGGCGATCTATACCGGTATCGCGTACATTATTACCGTGGCGCTCCTGGTGATGCCATATCTCCTGCTTGAAAATTACCTTGCCGCTCTACTCTGGACGATAATAAACGCGGTTTTGGTTATCGCGTTGTTCAATTATTACATTTCGGTTGCCCGTGGATTTGACTTCCGTAAGCGGTTCATTGAAATGGCATCCATCAGTTTGGGTGTTGCGCTTTTTTCCTTTGTGCTGGGAAACTTCATCCGAGTATGGCTGGGAGTTGAAATATAATTTCTAAACTCTTGGATACGACTTAAAATGCCTCTTGATTAGAGGCTTTTTTTTATGTCGTGCTAAAAGAAGATCTTGACCAGTTTAAGCGCTTTTTGTTTCCAGGGTACGCGGTGTGTCACACCCGATTGATTGGTAAGTTTTTCTTTATTTTGAAGATACCAGCGGTAATTGCGAACCAAAGCTTCCTGATTGGAATAATGCGGATCGAATGCGAGGACTTTTTTGGCTTTATCGATCGACACGAATGAATCCTTGGATGCGGTTTCATAGATCCACGGATACAATGGGGATAGTTTGAGGACTTCAAGGATCCTCAATGCCAAGATCACCGGGCCGGCAGGAAAAGTGATGATCCGACGACCAAAACCGGCCTCATCCAAAACCGCCTGGTAATCCTTGCGCATGGTCGTGTATTTTTCAGCCCCAACGTTGAAAGTGTCATCGACTTTATCCGCATCCAATTCCATACAACTACGGATAACATGACAGAGATCTTCAACGTCCAGCAATTGATAATGATTTTTCCCGTTGCCGATCATGGGAAAACTCCTGCCCTCGCTGGCCCATTCGTAAAAGATGGCAAAGACACCCAAGCGCTCCGGCCCGATGAAAGATTTGGGACGCAGAATGGAAACGGCCATGTCTTTACCCCGGAATCCGGCACAGATCTCTTCCGCTTTGACCTTGGCTTCACCGTATGGGCCGACTCCACTCATAGGGTCGGTTTCAAACAGCGGGTGATGATCCGGCACCCCGTACACCGCTGTGGAAGAGATGTGAATAAAGCGATTGACGCCGTACTCGCGTGCCTGTTCGAGCACGTTACGGGTGCCATCAATGTCTGTTGTGTAGATCTCTTCGGGTGAATAAAGAGGGAGAGCGGCAGCCGTGTGGATGACAATATCCGCATCTTTCATGCTCTTGCGTAAATCTTCGCGATTACGGATGTCGCCTTGTAGGAATTGGATGCGGTCACGTTCAGGGTAATCAAAATCCACCAGGTCAATGCCCGCAATTTCCTCGTATCCATTATTCAATAAATGCCTGACCAGGTTGATGCTCAAAAAACCACTAATACCCGTAATATAGATCTTCACATTTTCTCCTAAGATGTTTTCTTTTTTTCTTTATTCCAAAAAGGATTCCGCGAAGCAAAGAAAGGCTTGAATATCCGCAAAATTACTGACCAAACCAACTGAGACTCGTACCGCTCCGGAGGCTTTTGGATCGATACAGCGCTGGAAATCCAAGTCTGAGATGCGGCTCTCGTAATCGGGGCGGGAAAAGCATGAGGACAACTCATCCCCGGAAATATCCAGCGCTATTTCGCCCGCGCCGGGATTGCAAAAGAACCCCATGCGGATGGAAATGTTCCGACAGCTGGCTTCCTCTTCAAGCAAGTGTTTTGGGACGATCCTGCCTTGGGCATCAAAGAAGTTCAAAGCAATGGTCCCCCCGCGGTTGTGTGTGTCCACTGGCCCGTAGATCTGGACCAGCGGCTTGCCGTTCGAGTGCTTTAAAGCAGCTAGATTATCCAACAACCAACCGGTTAACGAGATCACGCGATCATGAATAGCGTCATATCCGATCTGTTCCAAGTGGCAGAGTCCGATCTCGACAGCGGGAATATTGAGGTAGTTGAGGGTGCCATCTTCAAAGGCGGCCGGAGCGTCCGCTTGATAGAACCGGTTACCACGCACAGACGCGACGGTGGTGGTGCCGCCCGCGAACCAGGAGCGGCTGAGTTTTCGCAGGGTTTCTTTTCGGGCAATAAGCGCCCCAATCCCCGTTGGATAGCCGAACATTTTATAGAAAGAAAGCGGAACGAAATCCGGGTGAAACTTCCCTAAATCCAACCGGTTGGTGGGCACAAACGCGGCAGCGTCAAGCAGCACATCCCACCCCAGATCTTGAGCAGCGGATATCCAATTTAATGAATGCTGGACGCCGGAAAAGTTGGATTGGGCAGGATAGGCGAACAAATTGAAGCAGCCCTTATCGAGCTGCTGCAGGGAATCCATGAGGTCATTTTCATCCACTCGCAAGTCGGGCAGGATCAACGGCAGATATGTTACAGAAGCGCCGCGGGCATGGGCATACTCGCGGATACCATTCACTGAATTGTGATTATCGAAGGTCAGCAGGTAGCGGCAGCCGGCGCCAAAAGGATATGCCTCACCAACGATCTTTAATGCCCCCGAAGCGTTTTGAGTGAAAACACAAACATACTCATCGGGGGAGGCATTGAAGAATTTGAGAACATACGCCCGTGCCTGTTCAACTAACTCCGTTGACCGAATAGAAGTTGGATTGTAAGAATGAGGGTTGCCAAATAAGTGGCTGTTCAGTAATTCCTGATGTTTGCTGAGTTGGGTGTTTGAATATAGTCCCGCGCCGGTATAGTCCAGATAAACATGCCCCTGTTGTTCCAGGATTGTGTATTCCAAAGCGCGCAAGTTATCCAATCGCTGGCTGGAACCATAGGCAGGATATTGTTGAAGAAAATCCTCGAATTGAGATGAAGACATTGCACTATTTAACCACATAAACTCATTGGACTAAAGGGGATAAGCTTTTGTATCTTAATTCCCATGATCGAAGATCAAACCAATTCGCTAGGAATTTTCATTCTTTAGGAGATAATACGATCTTCAATCTCCCATGCGTGATCCAATGTGTGCCAGGCGAGCCGCCTTATATAAAACCTCGGCGGCCATCGTTTACCACCTTTTGGACCTTCCCGGGGAATCTGACCATTGATGGCTAGCTCCAATCCTTTGAATGCCCCATGGCGCAAATGATTCATCTTCTCCATGATGGTCTCATAATCCATGCGTTCAGGTTTTAACCCAAGAACACGCAGATATCCCTCTTCTGATTCCAGGACATGCTTAATAATCGTGTCCAGATCCCGGCCTCCCCCGCGTGGACCTTTTCTGAGTTCTTTTCCCTGGGCAGACAAGATCGCTTGATCCAAAGCTTTCCAGCAGGAATTCAATATGACCTTGTAGATTTCCAGTTCTTCCTCCGAAAAATCCGCCCAATCATCCGGGAACAATGCATCCGGGGCGCCGAAATCTGTGGTGGCGTTGCCTTTTAACTTTCCTAGGACAACATACTCGGAAATTGAAGCAGGCGCTTGGAAAACCAGGCGGGATGAGGAAAGCATTTTCTTATATCGCGAGGTCGAGTTCCAAAGTGATTGGATCGCGGCACTCTCATCACGCCCCGAGCATGCCCAACCCGGCCAATGTGCAAACACCGCAAAGATTTTTTTCTGCCCAATTTCCAGATAGATCTCTTGTGTATCATTCATTTCTCTATTATTCCTTCTTTCATTCCGCCTAAATCTTGGATCTTGTTTATGGTTCAGCCAAAAAGTCTTTCAGGTCCCCAATAAATATCGGGCGAGGCCAATGAGTATTGCGCCAAAAATTATCCAGGTTGTGTTAATGCGCGCCCAAACCACCAGCAAAAGGGAGATTAGTCCCAGAACCACCGCCGGAATGTCCACGAATGCGGCCAAGGCAAGCTGCCAGGCAACCACAGCCATCAATCCAAGCGAACTGGCATTAACCCCATCCAAAAAAGCGCCGAAAAAATTGGATTCACGCATGCGCGGGATGATCGGATTGGTAAGGATGACAAGAAGAAATGAGGGTAGGAACATACCCAGTGTCGCAAGCAGCGCTCCCGGAATGCCGCCGAGGACATAACCCAAAAAGGTTGCAGTAGTGGAGAGCGGTCCCGGGGTGACCTGGCCGATCGCAACGGCATCGATGATCTGCTGGTCGGTCAGCCAACCAAGTCCCTGCACAAACTCAGACCGGAGGAATGCCAGCAGAACATAACCACTGCCATAAAGCACACTACCGATCTTGAGGAAGGTAAGGAAAAGCGTGGGGAGATTGATTTTTTGGATAACCTGCTCGAGACCCATAGATCCGAAGGGCAAAAAAAGCAAAAGGGATCGGGGATTTTTCCAATGATCTTTCGCCCACCGAATGAGAACCAGAACCACACCGCTGCCGATCAGGAGGAGGATGGTATCAGCGCCAAGAAAATTGAAGACAATCACTGCAGCTGCAATCAAGCGAGTGGAAATATCTTTGGCAGCGTTTTTGCGCAGCGACCAAAGTGCGTTAAAGATGATCGCGATCACCACCGGTTTTACCGCATAGAGTACCCACTCAATTTGTGGGGCGCTGCCAAAACGCTCATATGTCCAAGCTAACCCAAGGACCATCAGCATGGAAGGCAGGATAAACCCCAAGCCGCCAAGGATAAGACCCGGCCATCCCGCTCGTAGGAAACCCAGATGGATGGTCATTTCGGTTGAATTAGGACCGGGAATGAGTTGGGTGGCTCCCAAAAGGTCTAGAAAATGCTGCTCATCGATCCATTTACGTCGCTTGACCACCTGATCGTGAAAGACAGCAATATGGGCAGCTGGCCCGCCAAAAGCGGTAAAGCCCATCCACAGAAAAAGTAGGAACACTTCCTTGAGGCGGGTGGATTTGCTGGATTCCGGCGCAGCCATTTATTTCCCTCTCGTATAAATCCGAATACCCAGAATCACCAAAGCCAGGACGATCATCCCGGCTAAACCGACTTCGATTCCATAAGAGGTGCCCATAAACCACGCAGGACCGCTTTGACTGGTTTTTATACCGATGAGTGAATCAGTGGAAGTACGGGAAGCCAGATTGAAAACGCTGTCCTGGAAAAAATCCCAGGCAAAATGAATGCCAGTCGCCAACCAGAGATTACCCGTTCTCAAATATGCCCAACCAAGCATGACTCCCGGGAGAGCGAGAAGAGGTATGAAGATCAAGAGACTGGTTTGCGCAGCTCCGGTTTCGAAAAGATGCGATGCACCAAAAATAACAGCGGAGATGAAAAGCGCGCCGGGTGCATCCCAGGCTTTCTTCAGACCAGTAACCAGTAGCCCACGGAAAAGGACTTCCTCACCGATGGCTGCCACCAGGTTGACCAGCAATGCGATCCAGATCGCGCGGAAAATGGAATCCAGGGGTAATCCGGATAGTGCAAATTCTTCGACCTTCAACCAGCCCAAAGCCAGTTCGAGCAGGAAGATCAATGCCATTGACATCGTGGATATTCCCAAGCCAGCCAATAGATCTCGAAACCATCCATTTTTGAAGGGATACAGGATCTCAAAACTATTGGCTTTAAACACCTTGGTGATAACCGGCGCACAAAGCAGAATGACAGCCGCGATCATCCCGGCGCGAGAAATGGTGCTGCCGATGAACACTTGAACATTTTCCCCAGCGCCAATTTGGCGCATGAGAAAATTAATACCTACCCCAAATATTGCGCCTGCAAGCTGGACGGCAACAAAAACCATGGCAAATACACCAATAACCCTCCAAGCCTGTAATTCATGTTCGCCAGAACTGCCCACCTGTTTTTCCACCATAGATTCTCCAAAATGATTAGAAGTTTATGATTTTATGAAATCTGCCATACGTATCGCTTATTGACAAAGAGATATTACGCATTATTCTAATTAATAAATGAACAACCACGTGAAATATAGGGAAAGGTCACTTATCCGGACCTGGGTCTGGCAGTCAAGCCTTTTTCTGCTTTTGCTGACGCCAATATTCTTCATTCTCGCTGGCGACTGGAAATGGACATGGGGCTGGGCGCTGATTATTCTGCTTTGGGTATTTATGGCCGCCCAACTTATTATGCTGATCAAGAGAAATCCGGAATTGTTAGCGGAACGCGCGAAAGGAATGTATGCGGAAGGAACCAAAACGTGGGACAAACCGTTGGTGCGGGCTGCCAGCATCGCCTGGTTCAGCACCTGGCTGCTCGGAGCAATGGATCACCGGTTCCATTGGACAGGAGGGATCCAGGAAGGACTTCATCTTGCTGGAGTTTTCGGTACGGCGTTGGGATTCTCGTTTTTTATTTGGGCTATGGCATCCAATGATTTTTTTACGGAAGGCGTGAGAATTCAAACAGAACGCGGGCACAAGGTTTGCGATCGCGGACCCTATCGATATGTACGACATCCTGGATATGCCGGGAATATATTCGCCATCCTATCAATCCCATTTCTGCTGGGTTCACTCTGGTCGTTTATTCCAGCGATTCTCTGTTCATTTTTCTTTATCGTACGGACTTATAAAGAGGACCTGACACTTAAGGATGAGTTAAAAGGTTATAACCTGTATTCCAACCATGTCCGGTATCGGCTGCTGCCTGGAATTTGGTAAAGACTGTATTAATACTTAATCCAAATTAAGCGCTTCCACCACCTGCCCGAAGATTTTTTCCCCGTCGACCATGCCGTAGGCAATGGTGTCGATATCCTGGACGATGATGCCCAAAGGCTCCGCTTTCTCGAGAATGCTTTTCTTTTTGAAACGGACTTGTGGAGCGACCAGGATGATGTCCATGCGGTCACAGTCATAATCCCACAATGCCATGCGGGTAGCATCCACAGCCTTTAATTCCATATCTTTTCCCGCTGCGGCTGCCGCTTGTTTGATCTTCTCCTCGATCAGGCTGGACGACATGCCTGCTGCGCATACCAGCACCACTTTGATTTTCTTTTCAACCATTTTCCGCTCCCTTGAAACCGTATACGTAAAGTGTATAACAAAAAACCTCCCGGTTGGGAGGTTTCATTAATTTGTATATTAAGTTTATTGGTTTGGATTACGAACACGTCACATCCACATTGAGCGGGCCGAACCATTGGTTATTTGGTTGGTCAATATAGATCCTGAACGAATGGGTATCCGTGCTGTTGATATCCCAATCAAACTGAACGGTCTTGGTTCCTTTGCTGTCGAATGTCACCGACTTTAAATTGGATTTCGTTCCGTCACTTCGTTCCCAGCGGTAAGTTACAATGCCGGGTGCGCTCACCGTGATTTCAGCCTTGATAGTCAATGTGGTCGGGCATGCGCCATTGTATGAGGCAGGTGTTGAAGTGATCTTCACGCTGGTAACCGCGAAGGGTTCTGATGGCACAACGATCTTGACATATACTTGGGCAAATTTATTGCCATCATCCGCCTGGAGTTTCCAGTACCCGGTGAAAGTGCCTGGCTTAGCAGGCGCTTTTAGGTCAACCAGGATATCTACAGATTCACCCGGTTTTACATAACCGTTCAACTTGACCGAATTGGGGCCGGACATCTGATTGCCATCCACGAAGACCAGTTTATAGTTAGTGTTCCAGGTGCAGGTGCCGGTATTCTTCAACCGCCAGCTTTTTGTAAACGATGCGCCAGCATTGAATTTGGTGCCGTCCGGGATCGTTTCGCTTATGAAAGTTGCCCGGTTGCAGGGCAAAGGCGTAGCCGTCGGCACAGTCTTGACCGTTGCGGTCGCCGCGGGTGTTAATGTAGGCAACACGGTGGCGGTTGCGTTTGGACTTACGGGTGTTGCAGATGGCGCATTCTGTGTTTGGTACGCCTGCACTGTCTGCTGGGCGTATGTTGCGATGATATCATCCTGAGATTGAACTGTGAACGGCAGGTTACAGCTGACCGCAACCCCCAGCAACAAAAATGTAATTATGAGAACTTTTTTCCTTACCATTTTTCCTCTTATTAACGAACGCACGACATGGTTTTTTTTGAGTAGTCCACTCATATTTATAGACGAAAAAAGTCAATAAAAGTTCCGCGATTTCAGAAATCGAATATTACTTTCCTACAGAGGGACTTATCAACTGACAATTTTGAAATAGTAAAATTACCATCTATGAAAAAGGTTGTTCTCTGTTTATTATTATGGACTCTTGTTATTACTGGTTGTGATGCAGTGATCGGGGATCCGGTCGATTGGGCTACGCCCTTCCAGGTGGAAAACCAGGCGGAAATGTATGTCAAGGAAACTGAAGCAGCTGAGTCTGAGGTTGAAGAAATCGAAGTAGAACCAACAGAAAGAACGCGTCCACTGCCCGAAGATTGGCAGCAATGGCCGATTGTTCCGGAAGTGACAACAACTGCGCTTCAGATCTACCGCCAGGGCGCGGCAATGGGAAATGATCCGCATGCCTTCTCCAAAGTGGCGGACTGCCAGAATCTGCAAACGGTTTTTCTGTGGAAGTATGATCATCTGAATATTTACCAATTTGATTACCCGCTGGATGATTACATGGATACGATTGAGAACTTCCAGGGGTATTTTGACCGGGATGGTTACTCAGCCAAATTCGGATTTACCGCCGCTTCTCCTCTCACCCAGTTTGAAGCCGATGCGGATTTTTGCCTGCCGGGGGAGACGCCGCTGGAATGCGAACTGCGCATCACCCGGCCGACCTTTGTGCTGGTAAGCATGGAATTTCCCTTTAACGGCCGATCCGTCGATCTGTATACAAAGTATATGCGTCAAATCATTGATTACGCGATCTCGCAGGGCACGGTACCTATCCTGGCGACCAAAGCCGATAATGTGGAAGGCGACCACTCCATCAACTTGGCGATCGCAGAACTTGCCTATGAATATGATCTTCCTTTGTGGAACTGGTGGGCGGCTGCCCAGCCATTGGGTGACAAAGGAATCGATCCATACCGCGATGGTTTTCACATCAGCGAACAAGCCTGGGAGGAACGCAGCCGTACCTTCCTAATGGTTTTGGATCATTTATGGAAGGGGTTGGGGAATTCGGAGTAATTTTTCTTAGATTAATCTGACACGCATGTCTGGATGAACTTGGCATGCGCGTTTTTTATAGCAATTCCGTGACTAAAAGATCGCTGAAAATAATCGCATCCTCATTCGGATCGCCACCGGCTTTGGTGAAAAGCCCTGAGCGACCGAAACTCACATTGTACCTAATATCGGTCACCGACGCCACTTGTATGCCGTTGATATAGAAATCGATCTGATCACCACTGCAATCCAGGCGGAGCCGATTGGCTTCGCGACTCGGCAGTATGGCATCGGATGCTTTACGGGCGAGGACCGCCAAAGGTTGCTGGGGTGTATCGCGGAAAAGGGTATAGGTGCCGTCCACTTTGATAACAGCCATGTATGATCCTTCCTGGGAGGTGCGGCAAGCGATGCCCGCGAACTGGCTGCCGCTGACGCCTGGATCAACCTCCATAGTGACCGTAACCTCAACCGATACATCAGCGAGTGATGGACCAGTAGTCGCGGAGTAAAAATTGAATGGAACGACGGGCGAAAAGTGAAAGCCGTCTGATTGATAAGAATGGAAAGCGCCAGCCAGGCCGCGATCAGAAAAAGATGCGTGGTCTTCTGTCAGATCGTCCGTTAGGGAGAAGATCTGCGATGCCGGGGTGTTGGGATCGATTTCATCAAATTTAAATCCGCTGAAAGTCACTTGTCCAAAACTCTGATCCCAATCAGCCGCTGTAAATAATCCTGCACGAGTGATCCTCGAAGCTCCTTCAGGAATACGTCCAGCCAACTGGCCGTTGATCTTTAATTCGCATAGGCTTTCTGTGCAAGCAAGCTCGAGAAAATTACTTTGTCCGGAAGGTTTTAACCCAGGCGAAAAAACACGATTATAGCGGCTTTCAATCTCCAATTCCTCATTCATAGACCAAGTCTCGAAATTAAAGTACTGCCCGAACACGCGCACTGCATGATAAATACCATCGCGGTCGATAAAATAAATGCCATACTGATTTTGATCAAGCGTTAGACCTTTAGGCGGGATGGAAGTCACCTCCGCCTGGATGGAACCACTGTCGGCAGAGAAGTCAACCTCCCGGTTGAAGAAAACATCTACCCGGCGAGGATTGTCCGCACGCATGATCGTTAATTGGCCATTTTTGCAGACAGAAACCAATAAATTATTTTCATCGATCTCACAAAATGGACTATCAGCCATAAACGGCGGAAGTGAAGGCAGCTCAAGACCTTCCGGCTCTGTTCGTACGCCATTGCTTTTTTGATCAGTTGTGGTATCTGAAGACTCGAGCGGAAGAGCAGGCGTTTCTATGCGAGGTTCAGGCGTGGGTGATGAGGACTGGCAGGAGACCAACACAAGAAACATCAGAAGAAATACTGGGAGTTTATGAATATTACAGCGATTGAATTCCATAGATAAATTATAAATAGGATTGGAAGTTGAATATTCCATGAATCTGAATAGAATATTCCTTAAAGGGATACTAACCTTTTACTTCTCAAATCTTTTTCTTTATTCGGTTCCTAATGCGGAAGGAGTAACCCATGGAAACGCGATTACCAACGGAAACCCTTGAATTAGAGCATCGAATCATACAAAAGGTTGTGGGCGGGATTGGCAAGATCCTGGATAAGCCAGACCTTGAGAAAACGCTGGATGTCGATAAATTGGAGAAAACGATCGATTTCATGCGGTCTTATGCAGACAAGTGCCATCACGGCAAAGAAGAAGAGCTTCTATTTCCTGCGCTGATCGATAAGGGAGTGCCGCCGCTGGGATGCCCCATAGGTGCTCTGAAAGGAGAGCACATTCGTGGGCGATCTTTTGTTGGTTTATTGGCCGAGGGAACCGAATTGCTGAAAAAATGCAATCCAAATGGATGGGAGTCTGTTCGGAAAGGGTTGGAGGGAATCGCGACACTTTACCCGAACCACATCTGGAAAGAGGACTTTCTGTTATTTCCCATGACAGAAAAAGTGATGAACGCGAAGGAATTATCCAAACTCGGAGAAAAATTCAACCGATTCGATCATGAATGGGGAGCGGAGAAAATTAGGTCGTACGAATTATTTGCTGTAGATTTTCCCAAGCAATCGTAATTGGTAGGAAAAACTCTTTGGATATTGAGCAAATCCCCGTGAAAAGCATGTCCAATTTCACGGGGATTTTTTATATGGTTTAGAAACCTTCCAGCACCTTATGTGCCAATCCACCGGCTTTGAAATACTCCAGCTCCAGCGGGGTGTCGATTAATGCGTCTACTACGAATTCAACCTTACTGCCATCTGATTTTTGCGCGGTTACTTTTAACTCGGGTTTGAGAGAATTGATTTCGCTTATTCCCTCGACACTGAAAATTTCTTCACCTGTCAATCCCCATGATTGGGCTGAATCGCCGGATCTGTATTGGAGGGGCAGGATGCCCATGCAGACCAGATTCGTGCGGTGGATGCGCTCAAAGGATTCGGCGATTACCGCACGCACGCCGAGTAGATAACTTCCCTTGGCTGCCCAGTCGCGGCTGGAACCGCTGCCGTATCCCCTACCGGCCAGGAGGACCAGCGGGATGCCATCTTGCTTATATTTCTGGGCTGCCTTATAAATGGACATTTGCTCCCCAGTGGGAAGGTAGCGAGTGAACCCGCCCTCAATCTCCGGCACCAGGTGGTTGCGAAGGCGCGGATTGCTGAAGGTGCCGCGCGCCATGACCTCGTGATTGCCGCGGCGAGCGCCAAAGGAGATGAACTCTGCGGGGGGGACGCCCTGTTCCTGCAGATATCGGCCTGCGAGGATATCGGGCGCGATGCGGCCGGCGGGTGAGATGTGATCCGTGGTGATCGAGTCTCCCAGAACGGCCAGCGCGCGAGCATCATGAATATCTTCATTTACGTTAAATTCGGATTGGAATAAGAAATCCGGATCGATGATTAGTGTAGACTCCTGCGACCAGGGGAAGATCTCGCCCTGGGGAACCTGCATGTCGTTCCAGCGAGGGTTTCCCTTATAAAGGCCGCTGTAATTTTCCTTGAATACCGAAGGGGTGATACACGAATTGATGACATCTTGTATCTCTTCGCTAGACGGCAGAATATCGCGCAGAAAAACCGGCTGTCCTTCGACATCTTCGCCCAGCGGTTCTGCGGCGAAGTCAAAGCCAGCCCGGCCGGCCAGGGCGAAAGCCACTACCAGAGGTGGAGAAGCCAGGAAGCTGGCGCGCGCGTCTGGGTGGATGCGGCCTTCGAAGTTGCGGTTTCCGGAGAGCACCGCGGCTCCTACCAACCCTTCCTCACGAACCAGTTGGCTCAAAGAAGTATCAATGGGTCCGGAATTGCCAATGCAGGTGGTGCAGCCGTAGCCGACGATGGAAAAGCCCAGTTGATTTAGATCGGTTAGAAGGCCAGCCTTTTCCAAGTAAGTCTCCACAGCGCGCGATCCTGGCGCAAAACTTGTTTTCACCCAGGGTTTCGGAAGCAACCCTTTGGCCGCTGCATTGCGCGCAATTAAGCCCGCAGCGACCATCACGGTAGGGTCAGAGGTATTCGTGCAGGAGGTGATAGCAGCGATCAGAACAGCGCCTTGCGGTACCTCTAATTGGCTGCCATTGACGGAAAATTGGAAAACTTTATCCTTAGCTCCCGAGTCGAGTCCAAAACCATGCAGGCCTTTCTCAGTGGTAAGCATGTTCTCGAATTCTTCTTTTACCGCGGAGAGATGGATCACATCCTGGGGGCGCTTGGGTCCGGCAACCGTTGGCTCGATCAGCGACAGGTCAATCTCCAGTGTTTGCGAGAATTGGGGTTGCGGTGATGAATTGTCACGGAAAAGCGATTGGGTTTTAAAGTATGCTTCCACCGTCTGCACCAGTGCTTCATCACGGCCAGTACGCCTTAAATAATCCAAGGTCTGGCCATCCACTGGGAAATATGTGGCAGTGGCGCCTGATTCGGGCGACATATTGGCGATCATGGCGCGTGTTTCCACTGGCAGGTGATCCAGAGAGTCACCGAACACTTCCACAAATTTTCCGACAACTCCCAAATTCCGCAACCGGCTGGTAAAGTTAAGTGTGAGATCCGTGGGTGTAACGCCTTTTTTTAGCTGTCCAGTGAGTTTCACACCGATCACATCCGGTATGGTAAATTCACTGGCATATCCGAGCATGGCAGCCAGCGCTTCGATGCCGCCGACACCCCAACCGAGAATTCCAAGCCCGTTGATCATGGGTGTGTGGGAGTCGGTTCCCAGCACGGAGTCCGGATAAATGCGCTGGTTACCGTTGCTTGATTCTCGAAATGCCACACTTCCAAGATATTCCAGGTTGACCTGATGGCAAATCCCGAGTCCTGGGGGCAGGATGCGAAGATTATCGAAAGCCTGTTCGCTCCACTTGAGGAACTGATAACGTTCAAAATTGAGGTCAAATTCCTTCTTTTCATTGATCTGCCGTGCTTCCGGGCAGCCATAGGCTTCCACGGTAACCGAATGATCGATCACAAGATCGGATGGGATGAGCGGATTGGCGCTTGTCGCTGGCTTCCCTTTACGGACAAGCGCAGCCCGTAATCCGGCCAGGTCATTCAGCACAGGCACGCCTGTGAAATCCTGCAGCAAGATACGCGCAGGCATAAAAGGGATTGCAGGCCGATCAATGTTAGGATCGGGCTGCCATCCCGCAATTGCCTCAACAGAACCCTCTTCAAACCCACTGCGTCCGAGATTCCGCAGGCAGCACTCCAAAAGAATACGCAACGAGTAGGGCAGCCGCTGCAGATCTTTGCCCAGAAACTCACCCAGCTTGGGCAGGCTGAAATATTCCAATTTTTTACCTGAAACATCGAGCGCAGACGACGTCTTTGAAAGATAATCTGACATTTTTCCTCCTACATATTGGCAATAATGGCTTCCGCAAATTGTTCGGTGCCCAACGTCTCAGCCCCGGAGACCTGGCGCGCGAGGTCGCGGGTGACTTTCCTGGAGCGGATTGTATCTTCCACCGCGCGGCGCAGCAAATCCGCTGCTTCTGTCCAACCGATAAAGCGCAGCATCATCTCACCGGAGAGGATTAGTGAACTGGGATTGGCCAGGTTTTTCCCGGCAATATCGTCCGCCGATCCGTGGTTGGCTTCGAATACACCGACGCCTGTGTCAAAATTAATGTTGGCGCCGGGGGAAATGCCGACACCGCCCGAAAGCGCCGCCGCAGCATCAGAAAGGTAATCGCCGTTCAGGTTGGTCGTGGCGATCACCTCAAACTGCTGAGGGTAGGTGATGAGTTGCTCAAAAACCACGTCGGCGATCACATCATCCACCCATAATTTGCCTTCATTCTTACTTCCATTTTTATAAAAATCAGCGGTGTCATCCCCTTGTTCTTTCTGCAGAGCTTTGTATTGGCGCTGGGTAAATATCTGCCCGTTATACTCGGCTTCAGCCAGGTCATAGCCCCAATTGCGGAATGCGCCTTCGGTGTATTTCATAATATTGCCCTTGTGAGCCAGGGTCAGGCGTTTTTTGTGGTTGGCTAGGCACCACTGAATGGCCGCGCGAACCAGGCGCTGGCTGCCAGATTTTGAGACCGGCTTTACACCGATCCCGCATTCATCTGGCGAGGGCAGGCGATCATAGTCCTCTGGATGGCTTTGCTTAAAAGCATCCATCCAGCGCTGGTTGGATTCGCTGCCTGCCTGGTATTCAATACCGATATAAATGTCCTCAGTGTTCTCACGGAAAACAGTAAGGTCAATTCCTTTTGGATTTCGGTGAGGGGAGGGCAGGCCTTTAAACCAGCGCGCGTGCCGCAAGCAAACATAGAGGTCCAATGCCTGACGCAGTTGGACGTTCAATGAACGGAAACCTCCCCCGACCGGCGTGGTCAATGGCCCTTTTAAACTAACCTTGTATTCTCTCAGTGCTTGCAAGGTTTCTTCCGGCAGCGAGCTGCCTGTAGCTTGCAGTGCTTGATTTCCGGCCAGGACTTCTTTCCAGATGATCTGCTTGCTGCTTTTGTAAGATTTATAAACTGCTGTACCAAGCACACTATGGGCAGCGGTCATGATTTCCGGGCCGATACCGTCGCCGGGTGTGGAGGGAATGATCATCGTTGTAGTTGTCATGAAAAATCCTGTAAATGTAGGGTATTGAATTATTGTAGCATTCCCGGTTTTCAGGCAATTGCTTGACAATTTTCCGGAAACGCGTAAAATCATAGCATTATTTTTGGGACGCTGTCCCAAATTATGGGACAAATTGAGATGAGTGACCGAAGTCAATCACTGGAACGCATTGTTTCCATACTGGACTGTTTCAGTCTGGAAGAACCGATTCTTGGTGTGCGCGAAGTGGCGCGCAAGGCGGGGCTTTCGCACAGCACAGCAGGACGGCTGATGGCCAATATGAAGTCGCTGGGTATGCTCAATCAAGACCCTGAGACGCTGGCATACACGATGGGCGCAAAGGTTCTAGCCTGGGCTGGAATTTATTCTTTGACCTCAGACATTCGTTCAATTTCACTGCCCATTATGGTCAAACTGCAGGAAAAAACACGGGAAACCATCAGCCTGTACGTTCTCGAGGGCAACGACCGCGTCTGCGTCGAGCGCCTGGAGAGCCCGGAAACTGTGAGGATCGTGGCGCGCATCGGCCGTCGTATTCCTTTGTACGCCGGTTCGGCTGGCAAGGTCTTTCTGGCATTTCTGCCGGATGAACGCCGGGATGAGATCCTGCGATCCACGAAACTCGTGCCGATGACCCGCCGAACCATCACAGATATGGATGAACTGCGCGCGGATCTGTCGCGTATCAGAAGGCGCGGCTTCGCGGTAAGCAAGGGCGAATGGATCCTGGAGGCCGCCGGGGTGGCGGCGCCCATATTTGACCAGTACGGGCGCATCAGCGCCGCGTTGACCATATCAGGACCCGCGCAGCGCTTCAGTGAGGAAAAGATCAATGAGACCGTCCCAATGGTCAAATCAGGCGCGGAGGAGATTTCCCGCGAGCTGGGATATTTCCCGCGCGGTCATTAGGACGAAAAAATCATTTCAGGAAGGAATCAAACCATGTGGCTGCACGATAGACTCGAACCCAAGATTAACGAAGCGAAGGAACGGATTGCCAGGATCTATAAAGAACATAAAGACCAAACACTGGGCGAATACCAGGTAAAGCACATCTATAACGGGCTTCGTGATCTGGACCTGCTGATCTGCGATCTCTCATTTGTTGATCCCCAGCAAGGTTTGATGGTTCGGGGATATCCGATCAAAGAAGTGGTGGATTTTCTTCCGCGTGCGAATGACAACGAAATGCCGCTGGCCGGCGGGCTGTACTATCTACTTCTTGTCGGCGAGAAACCCACCATGAAGGATGCTATGGATATTGAGGAAGAATGGTGCAGGCGGGGCGATCTGCCTTATCATGTAGCAGATATGCTGCGGGCAATGCCCAAGGATACCCACCCAATGACCATGTTTTCGCAGGCGATCTTGGCGCTGCAATCCCGCTCGGAATTTGTGCGCCACTATAACAATGAACTGAAGCGTGATGATTATTGGCGGCCGACTCTGACCGACAGTCTGGCATTGACGGCAAAAGCGCCGGCGATTGCTGCGGCGATCTACAACATCAAGTACCACAATCGCGCCTTGATACCCCCAAGCCAACGGGCGGATTGGAGCTCGAATTTCGCTTATATGATCGACAAAGACTGGGACAATCAATATAAAGAACTCAGCCGCTTGTTCTTCATCATCCATGCCGACCAGGGCACTGGCAACGTCAGCGCGCATTCGGGGATATTGGTCAACTCGGCACTTTCCGATGTCTATTTCTCCTGCTCAGCTGCTATCAACGGCCTGGCAGGCCCTCTGCACGGCCGCGCCAACCAGGACTGTCTGGCATGGCTGCTCTCCATCCGTGATAGCTTTGGCGGGAATCCGACCGAAGCACAGATCGAGGAGTTCATCTGGGATACGCTCAACAAAGGTAAGGTTATTCCCGGGTACGGCCATCCCGTGCTGCGCAATATTGACCCGCGCTTCGAGGTGCAGTATGAATTTGGCAAGAAGCATTTCTCCGATGATGAACTATTCCAATTGGCTGATAAGGTGTTTCATATAGCGCCGCGGGTGCTGAAAGAGCACGGCAAAGCCAAAAATCCCTGGCCGAATATCGACGCGATCTCGGGTACGCTGCAATTCCACTGCGGCATGAAAGAATATGATTTCTACACAGTTCTTTTTGGCGTTGGGCGCCTGCTGGGGCTTACTGCGAACCTGGTTTGGCTGCGAGCGCTCTCATCACCCCTGGAGCGGCCGCAGTCCATCACGACCGATATGCTTGAGGAGCGCATCCGCAACTTGGCGTAAGAGTCGATTTTCCCTTTTACATTTTCTTATTAGAATATATCCAGTTACTGACTGGAGGCATTATTATGCAAGTATTCTGCCCCGATTGCGGGACTCAAAATGTTTTTGATCCGCACGAATACCGTTGTGAATGCGGCGGCGCCTGGGAGCCGGTTGAACGGGATGATTTTGATCCCGTATTCATCAATATGAGCAGTTCAACGCTCTGGCGTTACCAAAAACTCTTCGGTTTGGACGAGATCACCGAACCTTTTTCCCTGGGCGCCGGCTGGACACCGTTGGTGGATGCTGATTTTGCCGGAGGACAGACCTGGTTCAAACTGGAATTTGTCTCACCGACCGGATCGTTCAAGGACCGCGGGACTGAAGTGGAAATGAACTACCTTAAAGCCGTCGGTATCCATGAGGTGGTGGAAGATTCCTCCGGAAACGCGGGCGCCTCCTTGGCGGCGTATGCTGCGCGGGCGGGACTGCACGCGGCGATTTTCGCGCCGGACAGCGCTTCGCCAGCCAAACTCGCGCAGATCGGCATTTTTGGCGCAGACCTTCACACGATACCTGGCGCGCGCATCGAATCCACCCGGGCGGTGCTCAGTGCAGTAGCCGATGGGGCGGTGTATGCGTCCCATGCGTATAACCCTGCCTATCTACTTGGGCAGCAGAGCGTTGCCTGGGAACTTTGGGAGCAATTTGGACAAGCACTTCCTGATGTCCTCATTATCCCGACTGGACAAGGCGGACTGCTGATGGGCGCCTGGCTGGGATTCAGGCGTTTGTTAAAAGCGGGTCTGATTGACCGAATCCCCCGATTATATTCCGCGCAGCCAGAACTACTGGCGCCAATCCAACAGGCGTTCAGCCAGGGGATGGAGGATATTCCCGAAGCTCAACCGACTGAGAAGAGCATCGCGGAGGGTTTGGCAATCGTTAAACCGGTACGATCCCGCCGGTTGCTGCAGGCTTTGCGGGAAAGCGGTGGGGGAGCCATTACTGTAACCGAAACTGAGATCATGGATGCTTACCGACAGTTAGCGCTATGCGGGATATTCGCCGAACCGTCCAGCGCGGTAGCTGGCGCAGCCGTGACCAAAGTCCGTGCGCAGTTGGGGATAAACATAATAATTGTCGCCGCTCTGACCGGCAGCGGATTAAAATCACCTATAAAGGAATAATTTGATCATGCCAGAACTCATCGCATTTAATCGCGGCGTCCCGCCGCCGGAAAGTTTTCCGAAAGAAGAATTGGTGACCAGCGCCAGGAACGTTATATTAAAGGAGGGGGATCAGATCCTTCAATATGGCGGTTCGATGGGTTACCTACCGCTGCGGGAATGGATCGCGGGGAATTTTGGCACCCAAACGGATCAGGTCATAGTTGGGCAGGGATCGCTGCAGCTGCTGGACACCTTGATCAAGACAACGATACAACCGGGAAGCCATGTTTTCATCGAACAGCCGATCTATGACCGGGTGCTGACGTTATTTAAACGGGGGGATGCAGCCATTCATGGGTTCATGCTGCGCGACGGTTCAATGGACCTGAGCGAGATCGAGTCGGAATTAATTAAAGGTGTCATACCCTTAGCATTTTATGTCATACCGGATTTCCAGAATCCGAGCGGGGCGGAAATGCCGCTGGAAACCCGCGAAGGATTGATCGATTTGGCCAATAGATATGATTTCCTTATCATTGAAGATGGCGCCTACCGTCACCTGCGCTACGCGGGGGAAGACCTTCCACGCCTGTACGATTTGGATCCGGAACATGTCCTGCATATGTCCTCCTTCAGCAAGTTGATCAGCCCGGGTATTCGGGTCGGTTACATGGTCGGTAGAAAGGATTTGATCGCAATACTGGCCGACTATGCGGAAAATACATACATCAACGCAAGTTACATTAATCAGGCTATCATCAGCGATTTTATCCGGCGCGGGTTGATGGAGGATCATATAGGATATCTGAAAAATCTATATCTGCCGAAATGGGAAAAGGTACTTGAAGCGCTTAATATGTACATGGGCCGCTTGGGGGAATGGATCGAGCCCAAAGGCGGTTTTTTTACCGGAGTGTTTCTAAAAAATGGAAAATCGCTACCTGACGCTCGAACACTTCAAGAACATGGATTGATGCTGATGGGCGGCCGTGGATTTTTCAATGAGGGTGGTGATAATTTCATCCGGCTGCCCTTTGCTGCGCCATCGCTTGACCAGATCGAGATGGGTGTTAGAATCTTGTCAAAATTAATATAAAAAAATGCTCTGGGTCACCAGAGCATTTTTGAACTTTTAGTAGCGGTCTCGTCCGCCGCCCCCACCTCCCCTGCGGTTGCGATTATTATCAAATTTCGGACGCCGGTCTTCTTTCGGACGCGCGACATTGACTTTCAAAGGACGATCCTTGAAGTTGTATGACTCGAACATTTTGATCGCGTTCTGCATTCCTTCCTGATTCGCCATTTCCACAAAGCCAAACCCTTTTGATCGGCCAGAGAATTTATCGATGATCAAGGCCACTGACTTGACTTCGCCTGCCTGCGCGAACAGTTCGTTAATTTCCTGTTCAGTTGCATCAAAGGGCAGGTTTCCAACATAGAGTTTCGTTTCCATCTTTTCCTTTTCTTTTTAAAAAATTGCCACCAGACCATTTGGTCTGGTGGTAGGGCACCAAGTCATTGGACTCAAATTTCTAAATCACATTATATCATCGCGGCAAGGTGAATATGAACCGGCTGCCCTTATTCCTTCCGGCGCTTTCTGCGCGGATGTTTCCACCATGCGCTTCGACCAGTGATTTTGAGATGGTTAATCCAATACCGCTGCCGCCGCCGTTGGAACGCGATCGTGAAGGGTCGGCGCGGTAAAAGCGTTCAAAAATATGCGGAAGATGACGCTCATCCATGCCGATACCATTATCTGTTACCGAGAATTCCAGAAAATCAGGTGTCTCCCGCACATGAACCTGAACGCTGCCACCTTTCGGGGTGAACTGCAGCGCATTGCCCAACAAATTTTGAAGAACCTGCAGAATCCGGTCGGGATCCGCCTGAATTTTCGGTAGATCGCTGAAATGGTCTAAAAGAAGAGACACGCCTTTTTTATTGAAGGCAGCTTCCAAAGAATTTGTTGCCTCTTGCACCAATTTTCCGGGTTGGATTTTTTTCTTGCTGAGTTTGAATTGGACCGCCTCCACTCGGCTTAATTCCTGCAAATCTTCCACGAGATGCTGCAGGCGGTCGGCTTCCCGGTAGACTTGTTGAAACGTAGATTCATCCGCATCCAACACGCCATCCATCAGCCCTTCCATGGAACCTTTTATTGCGGTCAGCGGTGTGCGCAGTTCGTGGCTGATATCCCCGATCAGCTGGCGCCTCATCGCCTCCGTTTGTTCCAATTGCTCTGCCATCTGGTTGAAACTCACCGCCAGCTCGCCAAGCTCATCTTCTTGAATTTCATTCTCAGGAATGCGGTGCGAATACTCTTTTTCCGCGAGTTTCCGGCTGGCAAGGGTGAGACGTTTGACCGGGCGGGTGATGCGGCGGCTGATCACCAGGCCCGCTGATCCCGCGATAATAAAGGCGATCAGCATGGAGATCAGCATCGAATCATTGACCGCGGCGCGGAAGGTCTGGTAAAGATTCACACCGCGCATATTGCCCATCATGGTCTGCATTCCTTCTCCCATCCGCCCGATGTGCCGGTCAAAGGCATTCACTATGGAGAGATTCATGGCGAGGGTGTGGACGATAAAAGAGATCAAGACGACTGCCCAGATCGCGAGGAGGATCTTGATCGTCCAGCTGGAGCGAATGGCTTTGAACATTTATTTTTTATCCTCGAAGCGGTATCCCGCACCGCGAACGGTCTCTATAAATGCCCCGCCCAATTTTTGTCGTAAATGGCCAATGTGGACATCAACCACACGCATGTCACCGAAATAATCATATCCCCACACTTTTTCCAATAGCTGCTGGCGGGATAAAACCAGACTTTGGTGTTCAGCCAGGGAGACCAATAGGTCAAATTCCAGCGAAGTTAATTCGATTTCCCGCTCATCAACCCATACTCGGCGGCTGCCCGTATCTAAGCGTACATGAGCGAAGGTATAGACCTTTCTATCCGATTCGTTATCCGGTTTCTGATAACGCCGGAGAGCGGCTTTCACCCTGGCCATCAGCTCACGCGGGCTGAATGGTTTCGTGAGGTAATCATCGGCGCCCACAGAAAGGCCAACCAATTTATCGGTCTCTTCAGATCGAGCGGTGAGCATGATGACATAGGCGTTGGAATCGCGCCTTAATTGACTGAGCACCTCGATACCGTCCATGCCGGGCAGCATGATATCAAGAATGATCAGGTCTGGGGAGAATGTTTTTAACAACGAAAGCCCTTCGCTTCCATCGCCTGCGGTTTTATACTCATACCCTTCCGCGCGCAGGTAAGCCGTGACAACATTCAAAATGCTGGGTTCATCATCGACTACGAGTATTTTGGCCTTTCCCATTCAACAATTCTCCAACTTTCCAAAACAATGGAGGAGGTAACGATCCTCCTCCATTAGTATAAATCGGTATTAATCTTCCAGTTCTTGGCTGCTTAGTCGAATTCTTCCTCAATGATGAAATCACCATGCCAGGTATGCGGCCAGACACTGCTGTTGTAACCATTCACACTCAGCATGCCTGCCATTTCGCCTTCGGCTTCATAATCGAATGTGTAATACCCATAGAAGGTGTAGCCATCTTCCGCAATGGCTGCGCCGGGTAGGGTTTCATCAAGATATGCCTGGGCAATTGTTTTGGCTTCTTCCAAAGTTACAGGCATAGGCTCAAATTCAAACTTTGCATTGGGGGAGTAACCTCCCTGGCAGCAGGCGCCTGTTCCGAAACTGCCGCGCTGTCCGCCCATCATGCCGTATTTGAGATTCCACATCATGTTCGGGCCGTATTCTGGGAACACAGCACCAGTCGCATGATCTACCAATAACTCCATAGCATACATTCCGGTGCTTTCCTCCTGAATGACTGCATAGGCATTTTGATTGAAGACCATTACTTCGTGGACAACCAGGTCCTCATCACCCAACTGGGCGAGAAAATCGTCGAAAGCACCTTTTGCATCTTCTAATGATAGAGGTTCACCAGTATAGGTCGAAAATCCACGACCCATCATTCCGCCCATCATACCGGGACCCATGCCGAACGGTTGGTTGGGAAGCACCTGGTCATCAAACTGTGGGAAAAAACCACGACCCATCATGCCCGGTCCCATGCCAAAGGGTTGGCTGAACTGTCTCTGGTCATCGTACTGTCTCGAAAAACCGCGTCCCATCATACCGGGCCCCTGGCCATAAGCGCCTGGGTCATAAGCAAATCGGTTCATGTGGCTAAACGGGAAACGGCCTTCAGCAAAAATGGATCTTCCGAAAATATTCCGGCCGAGGAATATTCCGCCAGCCAGAAGGAGCGCCGCGCCAAAAAGGACCGCGACGACAATCAAAGTGATCTTAACTGTATTGTTCATTGTTTCTTCCTTTCCTATGCTCCAAAATATACGCTTCGATGAAGAAGAATCAATGAAGGAAATGTGAAGATTGTGTAAAGAAAAATCTCCCCGAAGGGAGATGGATATTTAAAAAATCCGATGGTTCAGCGGATATAGACATCACCCAGAACCGTGATGCCGGTGATCTTGAGGGTCTTTTTCGATTTAACCGGTTTTTCTTCACGCTTATCTTTGACGATTCCGGCGATCTCGGTGATTTCCAGGATCACATTCCAGTCCGGCGCCGGATAAATATAAGTACTCCCTAGTACATTGGTCAGCGAAAGCACAGCTTCGGGTCCATTCATTTTCACATTGCGCAGGTCCATATCCGTGCTGCCCAATACCGAAATGATTGAACCCTGCTTAAAATCGATCTGATCATACTTCCGCCGGACGTCATTTAAAACGGACGTGATGTTGAAGTTTGAACTCTCTGACATGTTTCCCTCGCTTCTTGGTTTCGGTCATATTATATGAAATAATGAAGTTCAAGGAGTGGAAAATGGGCAACAACTGGAGAGAATTTACTTCGGATCAGGTGGTCAAATGGCTGCTTGAGGAAGACCTGAATAACGCGCCGGTGAGATTCCTTACCATGCGCGACCTGCTTGAGGAAAGCCCTGGTAACAAAGGATTGACTGAAGCCAGGAAAACCATGATGAATTCCGGGCCAATCCCTGTAATTCTGGAAAAACAGCAGCCAGAGGGATATTGGGACAGAAAAGGCGATGTTTACTATAACAAATACACAGGAACCTGCTGGCAGGTGACAATGCTGGCGCAGATGGGGGCTGATGGGAATAATGATCGGGTAAAGCTCGGTTGCGAGTATGTTCTCAAACATGGGATCGGAGAGCATGGTGGATTCAGCATGAATGGACGGCGTACAGGCGCAATCCATTGCCTGCAGGGCAATCTGGCTGCCGCATTAATTGATCTGGGATTTGGCGAAGACCCGCAAGTTTTGGCTGCATTGGATTGGATGGCACGCAGCGTCACCGGCGAGGGATTCGCGGAATCCAAGGAGGAGGGAAAAGATTATTACATGAGAAGCGGGATCTGCGGACTCGATTTTCGCTGCTCAGCTAACAATTATGAACCCTGCGCATGGGGGGCAGTGAAGGTTGCGCTGGCTTTATCCAAAGTTCCTGAGCGAAAACGCAGCGAGAATATGGAGAAGGCGATCAAAGTCTGTGTGGATTTCCTCACCAGCGTGGATCCCGCGACTGCCGGATACCCACATCCTTGGGCGCCCAAACCATCCACCTCATGGTTCAAGTTTGGATTTCCGGTTTTTTACATCACAGATCTTTTGCAGGTACTTGAAGCGCTGGCTGGTTTGGGATTGAAAGATGACCCAAGTTTAACGAATGCCGTTGATCTGGTGCTGGCAAAACGGGATGGAAACTTGCGCTGGCCAATGGAATATACCTACAATGGGAAGACTTGGGTTGAGATCGAGGAAAAAGGCAAACCGAGCAAGTGGGTGACGTTGAGAGCCTTGCGAATGCTTAAAGAACTTTCGGACTGAGCTGTAACTTTTCCACTTGAATCTCGGAATTCAACCGATCGGCGTCTTGCTGACGGAAATCACCGGGTTCTTTGCACAACACGCTTGCGGAGGCAACGGCTGCGCTGAACGCCAATACTTCACGAAAAGATTTCCCCTGCTGCAGCTGAAACACAAATGCGCCGGTCATCGCATCACCGGCGCCGGTGAGACTGAGGGGAGAAATAACCGGCGTGCGCACCTTGAGCATTTCACGTCCATTAAATCCAATCGCTCCCTGGCTGCCGAGTGAGATCACTAGATACTGAACACCTTTTTTTTGTACACGTGCGATTTCACGAACCAATTCGCTCTCTTCCTCGAGTGATGCCTGGACTAACTCCCGCATCTCACTAAGGTTGATACGTAAAATGTCAGGCTGCGCTGAAAACCCTTCAATTAATGGTGATCCAGATGTATCCAGGCATGTTCGCACCCCTTTAGATTTTGCCAAGGAGACCAGGTCAAAATAATAATCGCTTGGTACACCCGGCGGCAGACTGCCGCTTAGGATAAGCCAATCAGCCATTGGCAGATATTCTTCAAGCAATGAATTCAATAAAGCAAGGTGGTTTGAATTCACTTGAAAACCAAACTGGTTGAATTCAGTATCTCTCCCTGTTCTGAGATCCACGATCTTTAGATTTTCTCTGGTCTTGCCTTGAATCTGGATGAGACGCGGCTCCACACTCAGACTTATTAATTTTTCTTCATATCCTGGAAGGGTATCTTCACCAGCAAATCCCAAGGCGACACAATCCGCGCCGAGCTTGCCCAGGGTCAAGGAGACATTGATACCTTTTCCTCCCAGGAATCTATCCGAAGTGAGGACAATATTTTTCCCAAATGGCAGAAATGAATCCACCGTTTGGATCTGATCAGTGGATGGGTTCAGCGTAAGAGTAAGGATCTTGTGTTGCTTTTGATTCATCTGCATATTCAATTTTCTCATGAATCGCAATAAAATTGATTTGGTGGTATTTATTTTTTAACATATCTTTAATGGAAAATTAATCAGCCAGCTATAAAATATACTCCAGAGAGGTGATGAATGAGTGTAGTGATCATAACGGACAGCACAGCAGATCTTCCCAAAGCAATTATTAAGAAAATGGGAATCGGGGTTGTGCCCTTATATATCAATGTCGGTGAGAAGAGTTACCTGGATGGCGTTGACATGACCCGTGAAGAGTTTTACACGCAGCTACCTGATTTCGACACGCATCCGACCACCGCTGTACCGGGAATTGACGCGTTTGTAAAAGTCTTTAAACAAGCGGTTGAGCAAGGCGCGGACGCGATCATTTCCCTCTATATCGGTAAAGCATTAAGCAACACGGTTGATGTAGCACGGTTGGCGGCTGAGAAGATCAAGAAAATTCCTGTGTATGTATTTGACCCGGGCAATCTATCGTTAGGCACTGGCTTGCTTGTTCATCATGCGGCATTAATGGCTGAAGCTGGCGAAAAAGCCAAGGATATCCTGGCGGAAATTGCGGATAAAGCCAAGCGTACATATACCTTCGCGGTCCTTTCCACACTGGAATTTTTACGGCGCAGCGGACGTTTGTCCAATTTCATGTTTGGATTGGGAAGCATACTGGTTTTGAGGCCGATCCTGAAAATGAATGACGGTATAACCGCAATGGAACGCACTCGAACAGATAATGGCGCATTCAAGAAGCTGATCGCTATGGTGGAAGATCTCGGAAGGCTGGAACAACTGGCCTTCGTTCATACACACGCGCCCGGGAAACTGGAAAGTCTTAAAAAAGAAGCAGATTATCTGGTTCCTCAAGGAATCATTCCTATGGTCGGGGAGGTTACACCCGTGATCGGAGCGCATATCGGACCGGGTGCGGTAGGATTCTCGGTGATCAAAGCGGGATAAAAAATAAACAAGAGGGAATATGAAAATCGCAAAAATAATCGCCTTATTAGGCGCCCTGGCTCAAGGCGGCATCCTTATTTACGGTTTCACTCAGGGTGATTTCGGCGCTGCCGGAGAATTCTTTTTCAATGATCCGTGGGGAATCGTCTCGTTGGTGGATGTTTATGTGGGTTTTATATTCTTCTGCGCATGGGTGATCTACCGGGAAAAGAGCTTGTTGGCGGCCATCCTTTGGACGGTTGCGATCATGATCCTGGGTAATTTTCCCGCAGGCGTGTATGCTTTCCTTGCCTTACAAAACAACGACAATAACTGGAAAAAGTTCTGGATGGGAAGGCATGCTTAAATAAAGGAGTATGAATGAAGGACCGAAAACTGTTTATTTGGGTAAATGTCCTAACATTTCTCTTGATGTTGGGGCTCAATTTCCTGGCAACAAATTTACCTCTTAATAACCTGACTACCGGCCAGATATCGGATATGTTCGATATCTACTTTGTCCCTGCGGGTTACGTATTTGCCATTTGGGGGTTGATCTATCTTGGTTTGCTTGGATTCGTGATCTACCAGGCATTGCCAAAAATCCGGGATAATCAACGATTAGCGAATATCGACTTCTGGTTTTCTTTGAGTAACATCGCCAACGCACTGTGGTTGGCAAGTTTCCACTATCTGCGGTTCGGACTAGCCATGGTGTTGATGCTGGTTTTGCTGATCTCATTGATCATCATCTTCCTCAAGTTGGACGTCGGCAAAGCAAAATTTAAAGGCGCTGACCTCTGGCTTGTAGATATTCCCTTTGGAATTTATTTGGGTTGGATCACGGTGGCAACCATCGCCAATGCCACACAGCTTCTGTATGTGATCGGATGGGAAGGGTTTGGTGTCGCGCCTGAGATTTGGTTGGTGATCATGTTGGCTGCGGCAGTGGTTATCTCGGGTCTGATGAGCTTTTCACGCCGCAATATTCCTCATGCTCTGGTGCTCATTTGGGCGTTTATCGGCATCGCAGTGAAATTTCCAGGAAATCCCATCGTGAGTTATTCCGCATGGGGTGCTGCAGCGCTTGTCGTTTTATTATTGGTGATCGCGTTAATCGCAAAGCCAAAACAAGATTTAGCCCAAAATTAGAAACGGCAAAGGTAATTTCGCAGTTACGAGCAAAAAAGCATCATTTCAAAAATAACCGCTGGTTTTTTTTTACCAGCGGTTTTTTGTTAACACTTTAGTGAGTTGAGGGCGGGACGCCCGAAACAAAAAACCACCGGCTAAGCCGGTGGATAACAAAAACTTAGAGAAAGAAAATCACTCCGTTAGAATGGCAGTAGTTCAAGCCACCAAAACAAAGGAGTGATTTTCATGACAGAAAGTCTAGCACACACAAAATGGATGTGTAAATATCATATCGTATTTACACCGAAGTATCGCAGGAAGATTGTGTACAACAAATACAAGGAAAGCATAGTGGGGATAATGAAAGACTTATGTAAGTGGAAGGGAGTGGAGATCATAGAAGGGACGGCGATGGTGGATCACATACATTTGCTGTTATCGATTCCGCCGAAATACAGTATTTCAAGTTTCATGGGGTATCTGAAAGGGAAAAGTGCGTTGATGATCTTTGACCGACATGCGAACCTGAAATATAAGTATGGGAACCGGCACTTTTGGTCGCGGGGGTATTATGTCAGCACAGTGGGACTGAACGAAGCGACCATAGCGAAGTATGTGAGAGAGCAAGAAAAACAAGACCAAATGATGGATCGGATCACAACCAAAGAGGCCGATGACCCCTTTAGGGGTGGCTAGGTAATCGGTGCACCAGGCTTGAATGAAGAGAAAGCAGCACCTTGAGGTGCAGCAATCAAAAGACCCTTATAGGGTCAGGTCATGCCACCCGCTATGCGGGTGGTCATGACAATTCTTATTGTACTAACCTCCAAGGTTGCTCCAGAAAAGTTGCAAGTTTCTGCATGAAACGAGCAGCTTCGGCCCCATCGGTGATGCGATGGTCAGCGGATAAAGTGGCATTCATTTGCCAGCCGATGATGATCTGGCCGTTCTGAATGATAGGCACCTGAAGCGCCCCCCCAACCGCGAGAATTGCAGCTTCAGGCGGGTTGATGATGGCTACAAAATCCTCCACGCCAAACATCCCCAGATTGCTGATAGTGAAGGTAGAACCTTCAATATCCTCGTTACGAACCTTGCCGTTCTTGACCCGGGCAACCATTGCCCGCATTTCTGCCGAGATCGTTGGAAGCGGTTTCTGGTCGGCGTTCCTGACCACAACGGTCAATAAACCATTCTCAACAGCAACAGCCGAACCGATGTTGATATCGCCAAAACGGGTTAACTGGTTTCCATTCAAGGAAGCGTTCAGATTGGGGAATTCCCGCAATGCCAGCGCCACGGCGCGGATGATAAAGTCATTCACCGATAATCGCTCATCATCTGGCAGATCACGGTTCATGTCTTCACGCATTTGCATGAGACTGCCGGTGTTGTAGGAATATGTGACGTAAAAGTCAGGAATTGTCTGCCGGGATTCAAGCATGCGCTTGCCGATCGCTGCACGTAATTTGCTGATCTCAATGACCTGATCCTGCCCACTGACGATCTTAGGTTTGGCTATCTCTTTGCGCTTAGATGGCGTGCCGGATTCCAGCGCTTTCTCAACATCGCGTTTAACTATGCGGGCATCAGGCCCGCTTCCTTGAATTAAGGTTAAGTCAAGCTTATTTTCCTCGGCCATGCGTTTCGCCAGAGGTGATGCCTTGACAAAACCGCCGGTGGTCATTGCTTGAGAACCTTCTCCTGATTCCTCTTCAGCCGGAACTTCTTCAACCTTGGATTGGTATGGTTGTGTTTCGACTGGTTGACCTGAAGTCTCTTTACTGACTGATGGTTTGGCTATCTGACTGAGGTCAACTTCTTCGCCCTCCGCGGCAATCACTGCGATGGGCGCGCCAACCGGAAGAACTTTTCCTGCTTCCGCAAGGTGTTTGAAAACGACGCCTGAATATGGAGATTCGACTTCAACCGTTGCTTTGTCGGTTTCGATCTCGGCCAGCACATCGCCTTTTTGCACCGGATCCTTCTCCGCTTTGACCCATTTGACCAAAGTGCCTTCAGCCATATCAAAACCCAATTTGGGCATTTCTACAATGTCAGCCATTAGCGGACGACCTCCTTTACGGCGTGGATAATATCGTCAACCTGGGGAAGGGCCATCTGTTCAAGACGCGCGTTGTACGGCAGGGGAACTTCTTTTTGAGCGACTCGTTTTATGGGCGCATCGAGATAATCGAATGCATCCTCCTGGATCCTGGCCGCGATCTCGGAACCGACGCCATAAGATCGCCAACCTTCTTCAACAATTACCGCACGGTTGGTTTTTTTGAAGGATTCAATGACTGGTCCCATATCCAATGGACGCAGCGTTCTTAAGTCGACCACCTCCACAGAAATGCCGTCTCCATTTTCTAATTGATCGGCTGCTTTAAGAGAATAACCGAGCATTTTTGAGTATGTCACTAGTGTGACATCGTTTCCTTCACGCTGCACCTTGGATTTGCCGATAGGTGTCAAATGATCACCCTCCGGCACGTCCCCGCGCTGCTGGTAAACGGTTGCGTTTTCAATAAAAAGAACAGGATTATTGCTGCGAATAGAGGTTTTCAACAGCCCTTTGGCATCTGCGGGTGTTCCCGGGGCGACCACAGTCAAGCCAGGGAAGTGGGCGAAGATCGCGTCCGGTGTCTGTGAATGAGTTGCTCCCAATTGTCGGCCGCCGCCGCCAGGCGCGCGGATCACCAGGGGTAGGGTGAACTGTCCGCCGAACATGTAATGCAGCTTCGCTGCTTGGTTGACAATGTGATCCATAGCGACAAATGCGAAGTTGATGGTCATCAATTCTGCCACCGGGCGCATGCCGTTCATGGCTGCGCCGATCGCGGCGCCAACAATCGCGGCTTCCGCAATGGGAGTATCCCGCACCCTGTCGGCGCCAAAATGATCCAGGAACCCCTTGGTCACAGCGTAGGTTCCTCCCCACACACCGACCTCCTGTCCCATAATGAAGACTTTGGGATCACGCTCCATTTCCTCCCATAATGCCTGGGAGATGGCTTCACGAATTGTAATTTCAGCCATGGCTACCCTCCATACTCCTCAGCGTAAATGTGTTCATACAACGCGGCATCATCGGGTTCAGGGCTCTCGCGGGCGAATTCAACCGCAGCTTCCACTTCTTCCATTGCTTCGTTTTCGATCTGATCCAGATCACCTTTTTCCGCGATTTGATTTTCCAGCAGGTATTTCTGGAATCGATCAATCGGTCCGTTCTCCATGAATTTCTGAACTTCCTCTTTTGTCCGGTATTTTTCAGGGTCGCCCATGGAATGGCCGCGGAATCGGTAGGTGCAGACCTCAAGGAATTGCGGACCGTTTCCGTTGCGGATATCTTCAAGTCGTTCCGAGACCATTTGTTTAACCGCGAGCACATCCATGCCATCCACATCATACGCAGGCATTCCATAGCCGCAGGCTTTCTGAATAATATCGGAAACAGCAGATGCCCTTTCTGGGGAAGTCCCCATTCCGTAGCGGTTATTTTCGCAGGTCCAAAGCACCGGGAGTCCCCAGGTCTTAGACATATTCAACGCTTCGTGAAAAAAACCGATATTGGTGGCCCCTTCCCCAAACATGCAAACGGTAACCGCGTCGTTTTTCTGCATATGGTCAGAAAGGGCTAATCCAGTGGCTAAGGGTAAATGGGCGCCGACGATGGCATGTCCACCCCAGAAATTCTTGGATGTATCCGCCATGTGCATGGATCCGCCTTTGCCTTTTGAGCAGCCTGTAGCTTTTCCCAGCAGCTCTGCAATGACAATATTGGCTGGAATCCCCACATTGATGGCCACGCCATGGTCGCGATACGCAGTGATGATGTGATCCTGAGGTTTGCGTGCGGCAATGATACCGGTGCTGACCGCCTCCTGGCCGATATATAAATGCAAGAATCCGCCAATTTCTCCCTTTTGATACAGCTCAGCAGCCGTTTCCTCCAACCGGCGGATCAGCACCATCTGCCGGTAGAGATCCAGATACTCACTTGTTTCCATAAATTTTCTCACTCCTGTTTTGGAAATCAGTTGGTAAAACTTACGGGAAGAATAATAATAGTGGTTTGATTATAGCAAAATAGGAAATTTGTTAATAAAACCCCCTTTTGAATGATGACAGAAAATTATTTAAGCTCGGATGTGCAATGCGGGCAGCGTGTGGCTTTCAGCGGGATGCTCGAAAAGCAGAATTGGCATTCCTTGGTTGATGGCACAGCAACGGGTTCCGGCTTTTGCAGTTTATTTACCTGGCGAACTAAGATGAAGATGACAAACGCCAGGATCAGGAAATTGATCACTGAGTTAATGAATAATCCGATATTAATTGTCACGGCTCCGGCACTCTGGGCATCTGCCAATGACAAGTAATTCCCTCCGCTAAGATTAATATAAAGATCCGAAAAATCCACGTTACCGATCAATAATCCAATTGGCGGCATAATCACATCATTTACCAAAGAATTGACGATGCTTCCGAATGCTCCACCGATGATCACACCCACTGCCAGATCGATAACGCTGCCGCGTTGAATGAATTTCTTAAATTCCGCCCACATTTTTCCTCCAAAAGAATTTTTATGAAAGACCCTACCTCATTCTTTGATATAAACCGATCAGCCGTGCTTCTGCTAATACATTACTCTGCATTGCATTCAGCAGATCTTCCTTAGTAATCCCTGGTTGCAGATCTAGAATTTGGTTAAGAGCGTAGAGCTTGAAGATATATCGATGTGTCCCGCTTGGCGGGCAAGGGCCGGTATATCCGATTTTTCCCGAGGAATTGTTCCCCTGTCTGGCGCCGTTTGGCAGTTCCCGTTCTTTTGAAAAATTCTCCTGAAGCGAATTTGTTGAATATGGGATATTAAAGATCACCCAATGAACCCATGTGCCTGAAGTGGCGTCCGGGTCATCCATGATCAGCGCAAGGGATTGGGTTCCAGTGGGAAGATCATCCCATTTCAGTTGAGGGGAGATGTTCTGACCATCGCAAGTATAAACGGAAGGCATAAGCGTCTGGTGAAGAAAACCAGGACTTATAAGTTTCATAAGACCTCCTTTATTTCACTTAATTGTATACGATTCAAAATGTTTGAGATTTTGACTATGTACTCAATTGGCTTTTCCCTGTGTTTTTAGCCTGATACATCGACTTATCCGCGGCAGATATCATTTTTTCCAATGAATTTAATTCGTTTGAGAATGACACGAGCCCAATACTAGCGGTTTTATTAAACGATTTTTCACCAGAAATGTATTGATGTTCTGCCAAATTCATGTTCAACCTCTGAAGTACTATCTTTGCATTTTCCAATGAGGTCTCAGGCATCAGAACGATAAACTCGTCACCCCCATACCGGCTGATAATATCAATGTTACGCAAATTGCTGGATAACAACTCGGAGATTTCATATAAAACACGGTCGCCAACCTGATGGCTGAAGCGATCATTCACCTGTTTGAAATCATCCAGGTCAATCATTGCCATTGATAACGGGTGATTTAATCGTTTGGCACGATTCAGTTCATATTCCGCTCGTTCGATAAATGAACGCCGGTTCAACAATCCTGTCAACTCGTCAATTCTGGCTAATTCATGAATCTTTTCGAATAGAATGGCATTATCCAGAGCAATCGAAGCGTGTTGGGCAAATAATGTTAGCAGATGCAGATCAGCTTCAGAAAACTGTTTATCCACTGAGTAATGAAAGATTCCCAGTGTTCCAAGAAGTCGATCACCAACCATCAACGGGGTGACCATAACTGAACGAATTTTGGCATCTTCAAACGCTTTAATCTTGCTTTCCCAATTGGAATAATCCTCCAATATTATTGGTTGCCTTTTACTCGCTGCCAAGCCAGCCGCGCCTTCTCCAAGATATATTTCGGTGTTTAGGTACTTTTGATTCATATTCACGATTGAGACAACTTGAAGTGCGTTTTCCACTTTATCGAATATACAAATTTCTCCACCATCAGCATTAAGCAGTTTCACAGAACGCTTCAATATGGTCTGAAGCAGCTTCTTGATCTCCAACTCCGAAGTGATATCGGTGATCGTATCTCGTAAAGCATTCAATTCCTCAGACCTGCGCTGGTGAAGCGAAAGGGATTCGTTTAATCGGGATTCATGTCGTTGGCGATCAATTGCATTGGCGATGATGCCGCTGACGACCTTGAGCAGGATATTCCCCTCTTTTTTCCAGTTTATTTTTTTCTTTACTGCGTCAAAACCAATCGCCCCAGCTAATTTACCGCCAATATAAAATGGAATATTGGCAATAGATTTTATGTTTTGGTGAGAGAAAATCTCTTTTTCAGCAGCTGCAGCTTGAGGTAAAAGATCCAGATCATCGATAAAAATCGATCTTCCTGATGTCATTTGCCGATACCACCACCCGTAATTTTCAAGCATGATATCCTGCATTTCCATCAATACGGAAGGAGTGCCCGAGCTGCACCATTCATGTGTGTTACTCATCATGTTCGGATTTTCTTCATTGATAATTAATATGTAACTGCGATCTACACCAGCGAATTTCCCGATCGTTTCGAGCACATGGTTGATTGCGTAATCAATTTCATCCAGCGGTAAATTGATAAATTTGGTTGAAATATTGACTAACAGCTTTTCCAATGCGAGATGTTCTGCCAGGTCATCCCTTGTTTGTGCGAGACTGATGAGCGCCTGATAAATGTCTGTTGAGAGTGTGGACAGTTCATCCTTACCTACCAGAATGATCTTCTTTGTTTCATCTTCTTTTCGACCATCAAATTGTTTTATTCCCGCAGTTAATCGTGCCAAACGGCTGATAAAGCCCTTTTCGAGTACGATAATGCTGCATACGCTGGCAAGCAATCCGGCGAATCCTATCGATATCAATAGATCGCGCATGCTTGCCAATCCGCGCTGATAAATCAAGCGAGGAAGAATGAATTCAACCTCAAAAATGTGATCCCCGTTGTGATCGTCTATGAATGTGATAAATTGAATGGTCTCCCGGTTGCGATCATCATAAAAAAATGTGCTGGAATATTCTGCAACCTTGTAATCATTAAGGTTTAACGAACCGTATGGATGAATTCTGAAATCCGATCGAGTTGCCGATGAAAGATGGTCAGCAATATCACCATCAAAATCCCGAACAAAAACCAGATAACCGCGGCTAGGTCCTGTTCCATTACTTGTAAGAATTGGACTGGCTGCGAACAACAACAAGTTGCGGTCAACGGATAAGTAACCGCTCACATTGGAGTCATTCATTTTTGGAATAAGCGAGAGAATCGCCTGTCTGATATTATCTTCTGGAGTCTTAAACTCAAGTTCTACTAGATCATATGCAGTTTCATAAATTATTTGATTCTTAATATCAAGCATGACGACGTAGCTTAATCCAAAATCAAGAAAAGTAGAATCGACTAAGTTTGATTCGACATAGGATTGGCTGCCTGACTTTATAAATTGGTATGTATCATCCCACATTGACCAATCGCTCGCCAATGCAGTGAGTTTTTCCAACTCGTCATTAAGCAAGTAATGAAAGCTTTCAGATTCAATTCTGATTTCCTCCTGTTCAAGAACACGAAAGCTTTCAAGAAAGAATACGCGCGCAAGAATTATCCCAATCCCCATTACCGAAATAAAAATCAAGAGAATTGACAGGAAAATCTTTTGTCGTAGATTCATTGGATTAATGGATATCTTTTCGGTCGATCAACTCATCTTGGATTAAATCAAAAAAGACTTTAACAACATCTGGATCAAAATGCTTACCCGATTGATCCTTTATATACTCTAAAGTTTTCTTGGCTGTCCATGCTTTTCGGTATGGCCGGTCAGAGGTGAGAGCGTCCCAAACATCAACTACTGCAAATATCCTGGCGGGTAATGGGATTTCGTTGCCCTTTAATCCATCGGGATATCCGGTACCATCGTATTTTTCGTGATGGTGCAATGGGACTTCCAGTGCCGGGCGGAGATACTCAATGGGATAGAGTAGATCATACGCCCGTTTTGCATGCGAGCGCATAATTTCCCATTCGTGGTCGTCCAAAGGTCCTGGTTTGAGCAAAATATTATCCGGGATGCCCATCTTTCCAATATCGTGAAGCAGCGCACCGCGCCGAATATGAATCAATTCTTCTTCGGGAATCCCCATTTCACGGGCGATCTTTACAGTGATCTCAGCTACCCGTCGGGTGTGCCCTTCAGTTTCATGATCCCGCATATCCAATGCTCTAGACCAACCCTCCAAAGTCGTGTCGTAAGCTTGGGTAAGATCGATATTGGTCGTATTGAGGTCTTCCAACAGGGTTGTATTGTCAATGGCAATGGCAGCCTGACCTGCCAGAGTTTCAAGGAAATTGAACCAATCCTGGTCAGGATTCAGGGGAGAGCGATGAAATACATCCAAAACACCTTTTATCTGGCCTTTAGCGATCAGAGGCACGCTATAAAAGCTTTCAAAACTTTCCTTCTGCATGATTTCAGAATAACCGGGTTTTTCTTTTGCATCATGTTCATCCAACGCTTGGACCAAATGCAATTCGAGAGCTTTCTGGCCGGACATGCCTTCACCCACGTCAATCGAATAACCCTCAATATCATGGGTTTTAAAGCCACGCCCCGCAGTAAATTCCAGCTTCCGGCTGTGTTGATCGAGCAGAAGGACCACTGCAGCGTCGATTTGGAGCCGTTGGATCACTTGATCGAGCAGGATGTTCATGATCACTCGCAAGTCCAGGCTGGAATTGATCGCGGTATCAATGTCATGAAGCGCAGCCAATCTTTCCACTTGATTTTGCGCTTGTTCAATCAATCGGACGTTATCGAGCGCAACCGCCAATTGCGCAGCCATGAATTCCAATAACCGCTGGTGGTTTTCACTATAAACATCCGCTTCAAAACACTGCACACTGATCGCGCCGATCACTTCACCCTTATTGATCAGCGGGACTCCCATCCAGGACCGAACGGGCTTTCCTTTCTGCGGGGAGTCCACCGGAAGTCCTTCGATAGTCATGTCCGCATAGCGCAGCGATCTTTTATTGCACATGATCCATCCCATGAGCCCGCTTTCCCCTTTGTCAAACCGCTGGTTAAGGAATTCAGTGATAGGCTGACCTTCCTCGATCGCATAAGCAATCGTCGTAGATTCATCAAAACTGTCAAAAAATGCCAACAGGAATGCGTCTGGTTGAAAAATATGGTCTATCTGCTGAAATACCTTTTCGTAAAGCGACTGGGCTTCCATGATATTGGAAACAGCCAATGAAGTTTCATATAACGCGGAAAGTTCTTTATTCCTTAGAATCTGGTTTTGTCGTAATTGAATCCTCTCCACAGCCAAAGCCATTTGCCCCGCGATTGAGGAGAGAAGCGCCAGGTCCTCTTGATTATAGAAATTCTCCTCTGTGCTCTCGGCATTCAATACACCATAAACTTCATGATTCACTATGATTGGCACGGCGATTTCAGATTTGGTAGTAGAACGCCAATTTAAGTAATCTTTATCATGCGTGACATTGTTTACTAATTGCGGATTTCCTGTTCGGACAGCCCTACCCGTAATGCCCTCATCAACCGATATCCCTTCTTTTATTAGCTCATAAGCCATACCGCGATAAGAATAATGAGGACTTAGCCAGCGTTTCTTCGAATCAAAAATATTAACGCCAAAATAATCGCTGTACAAGGAATCCCCCATGATTTCGGTGACTTTTTCAAAAAGCTGATCGACGTTTTCAGCGGAGATACCCGCGGATGCGACATCGCGCAAAGCGGTGACTTCCATCAGCTGCCGCTGCAGTTTTTTCTCCGAATTCTTTCTTTCACTGATATCCCGAATAAAACCCCACATTCCGGTGGGCTGGCCTTGAATGTCCTTGGATAAATAACCGGAAATCTCCACTGGGATTAAAGTGCCATCTCTTTTTATAAATTCCTTTTCATAGATGTCGGAGAACCCTTTTTCCAGAAGTTGGGAGACGATCCTCTTTTCCAGTTCCCAGTATTTTTCAGGAGTCAGATCCATAAAAGACTTTGATCTCAATTCCTTGGGGGTATAACCCAGAAGCTGAACAAATGCAGAATTGAAATCCAGGATGGCGCCATCCATGTCTGTGGCCAGGATGCCATCTGTTGCACCCTCATACAACTGCCGATATCGATCTTCGGCCTCTGTCAATTCTTCTTTGGCAATGGTTCTTTCGTATGCTCTGGTGATGGATAACAATAACTGGTCAATATCATAGGGTTTTTGAATGTAACTATATGCACCAACATTTATTGCATCAATTGCTGTATCCGTTGAGGCGAATCCAGTGGTAATGATGCATTCTGTATTCGGAGATATCTCTTTTAAGGTTTTCAATACTTCAAGGCCGGATTGATCTTCCAACATCAGGTCGATGAGTGCGATCGCAAATTGCGTTCGACCTGCTTCAGTGAGTGCTTGCCCACCATTCGAAAAATCCGCCACATCATAATGGTGTAATAACAGTATTTCCTTAAGTGTTTTCCTAAGGTTTTGATCATCGTCGATAATAAGTACCTTGTTATTCAAACTCATATATTCTTATTTCACCAACCGTCTCTTCATTTTCGTATTTAACGAATGGCCAGTTTCCTTAAAAAAACCCAATTAAATCAAAAGGATACGGATACGGATGCATTAATCCATGAAATAGAGTAGCAAGACTTGTGCCAAGAGGAACAGCAAGGTCATTAGTTGAATTTTATGTATATTTCAGGGACGAACTTCGGGTTTATTCATTTTTTGCAAGCGGTAACGTGATCAGAAATTCCGCGCCTTTACCTGGATCGTTTTTCAGATCAATCGTTCCTTCGTGGGCTTCGATGAGCATTTTCACAATGGGGAGCCCCAAGCCTATACCTTCCGGTTTCGAAGTGTACAGGGGTTGGAACAAATTTTTAATACCTTCTTTTGAAAAACCTTTTCCCGAATCGCGAATACTGACCACTGCTTTTTCCTGTTTAATTGTGGCTGATATTTTAATCAGCCCGCCATCCGGCATTGCCTGGTAAGCGTTTTGGATTAAATTGGTAAACGCTTGCAGGACTTGCTGCTTGTCTACGTCAATCGCCGGGAATTCATCCGGAATTTTTAAGTCAAGGTGGATTTTATCCGGGGGTGGGTATTGTGAAACAAATGTGTCGATCATTTCTCTTAGTGATTGCGGGGATTTCACGGGTTGTTTTTGGCGAGCGAAATTATTCAGAGTTGAGATGATATGCTCGGCATTATAAACTTCATCCTTGATCATCTCCGCGCATTCTTTCACCTCACTGCCCTCATCTAGTTGGTCGGAGATAAAATATGCGGCGCTGTTAATGATCGCCAGAGGATTTCTTAACTCGTGTGCGATCCCACCGGAGAGCTTTCCCAAAACAGCCAGTTTTTCTTGCCTGAAGACCATTTCCTGGGATTCTTGTAATTCTTTAGTCCGCAGCTCCACCTTTTTTTCGAGAGTTTTCGAATATGCCTGCAGCTCTCTTTGCGCATGGCGAAGATTGGTAATGTCGCTCCCATAGATATTGGCATACTCAAAATCAAGGATGGGCACGACATACAAGTTAAAAATCGTTCCATCAATATTAATTTCTATGGATTCTTCACATTTCCTGGAGAAACAGTTCTGTATAACTTCTAACACGTTGGCTGGAACGTTATCGCCTTGCGTGCAATGCCACCGGGAGAGGATCCTTTCTGAACCCTGGTTGGCATAGAGAATTCGGCCATCATGAGCGACACGCATCACGGGATCGGGATTTTCAAGAGGAAACTTTGCTTGCGATTCGAGTGCTTGTTCAAGCTTTTTCTTCTCGGTAATATCCTGCGAAACCAATTGAATTCCAATGGGCTTATTCTTTTCATAGTTGATGACACAATAAATGGAGGAAAACCATTTTTCACCCGTTGTGAGGTCCAGTTGATCCTCAAACATCAAGGGTTTAGGCTCTATAATGGCTTGCTTGATCCTTTGAATGATCTGGCTGCCGATTATATCCCCATATGCAGACATTGCGGATTTACCAATATAATCTTCCATTTGACCGCCAAAAAAATCTAAAGCGGTTTGATTACATTCAAGCAGTGTCCCCTCGAGGTCGAAGTACGCAATCCCAATGCCAGAATTTTCAAACAAAAGCCGATAGTGTTCCTCCCTTTTGGCTAATTCTATTTGAAGTCTTTGTCGCTCCAGATATCCCCAAACACTGTCCATCAGGAGCTTTAATTGAATTATATCTTCCTCGCCAAAGTCGCTATCTTTATTTGCGACACCCACCACTGCCACAATCTGTCCATGTCGATACACCGGTATAGTCAGGAAATTATGAAGCGGTGCATGCCCTTCAGGATATCCTCGCTTCAAGGGATTGGGCGCTCGAAAATCATTGACCATGATCGGACGTCCCTGACGTACCGCCTCACCCCAAATGCCTGTGTCATCCAAGTGATAGATGGTTTGAGGTTCTCTAATCGTGCAATCATCCATCACATTTTTTGACCACGAATTCAGCGTAAATTGCCGCTTATTCTCATTGTAATGATAGATGTATCCATACTGGCTGTTTGTGAGTTGGATGGCTTCTTCCAGGGAATAATTTAGGAAATCTTCGGGGTTCTCTGCTTGATATTGGCTGATCCTTAATATTCCTTCCAGCCGTGCCTTGCTCTGATGAAATTGATCCTCGGCCTGTTTCAGGAGCAGCTTGGCCCGTACCTGGGAAGAGATAAGTTGACCGGTGATGGGCTTGGTCAGATAACCATCGTCGAGAAGTAATCTTTCCTGGACTGATGCTTGGTTGGTTGAATCATTGTCGGAAATGATTATTAAAGGAATGAAGGAAAAGTCTGGATTGGTTTTCAGATCATTAAGGATATCCAGGTTCCCCTTATTTTCTGAGGAGATGTCGATCATGATCAGGTCAGGAATTTTTTCTTCCATCGCTTTTATCATCAATTCTGGATTCTGAAAACTTGAGAGAACATGATGGTCGCTTAAAGCACTTGAGACAGTTTTTAATGTTTCCGGATCCAGGTTATTCATATAAATCTGAGTTAAATTACCCATAATCTCATTCCCAGGATTCTCCCAATGGTTTTTTCACCTGAAAGACCTAAAAATATTAGGTGAATTCAACTATCAAGTGCAACTTTGAAAGACAAAGAGAGGTAAGCTGCGGTAAGATGAGCACCTCTCAAACCTCCACGTCAAAGGAGCACTCATGCGAACATATTCACAGCTTACCCAAATAC
>Ga0209164_1000831_pt1 | contig 52730 bp, 42 predicted proteins | sample MTBNYHSulfiMetaG_FD_187458 | JGI IMG/M metagenome (GOLD analysis project Ga0209164, IMG submission 187458) | Enrichment culture microbial communities from rom New York Harbor, USA that are MTBE-degrading - MTBE-NYH (New York Harbor Sulfidogenic)... | ecosystem: Environmental > Aquatic > Marine >... | reverse complement strand
GACACGATTGAAGAGGCCATCACGATGAACTACCACGACAACACATTCGACCCTGATATACCGCTTTGCTCTTTCGGCCCTGGCGGCGATTTCACAGGGCACTGGAGCGAGTTGCTCAAAGATAATCCCGCGCCGCAGACGAAGCTCGGAAAGGTGCTGGCGGCACTGGCGGAGATAGTGACCGCCACGGCGGCATGCGGGGTCGTGCCGGAAGCAACGGAACCAGAGCCGCAAGCGGCTGCTGTACCCAATATTCGTATTGTTAAGACGGAGATGCGGAAGGGTGTACACATCAAAGCAATCCACCCATCTGACACCAAGGCAGCTCGAGCTGCTCAAGCTGGTCGGCCAGCACCAGGTCAACTGCTGTTATTCGGCCTCGATGCAGGAGCTGGCGGCGGATCTGCAGATAAGCAGGACAACAGCGTTCGAGCACATCACCGCCCTGCGAAGAAAAAAGCTGCTTTCGGCCGCCCCAGGCAAGGCACGCTCTTTGAAGTTGACGCCGCAAGGGCGATCTCTGCTTGAGAGTCTGAAGAGCGCCCCTGCCGCTGACGCCGATACGATTGACGGCATTCCGCTGCTGGGGCGGATCGCCGCAGGTCAGCCTATCGATGCAGTGACAAACGAGGAGCACATCTCGCTTTCCTCCAAGTTCGGCACCGGAGACGATATCTTTGCGCTTCAGGTCTGCGGCGACAGCATGATAGATGCCGGCATCAATGACGGTGACTACGTGATATGCAAGCGAGGCGCCACGGCCTCAGCGGGCCAGATAGTGGTGGCGCTGCTGGACGATGAGACAGTGACACTCAAGCGATTCTATCCTGAGAGGGGCCGCGCCCGCCTCCAGCCGGCCAACAAGGACTATTCCCCCATCTACTCATCCAACTGTCGGATACAGGCCGTAGCGGTTGGTCTTCTTAGAAAGCTCTAGTCCCCCGGTCCTGTGCCAACATCACGGCACACATCCTCAAACCAGCTGCCCAGACCGTCAGTGTAGGTATCTTTGGATTCGAGGAATCCCTCATTGTGGCTCCCGTGGATTTCCAGGAATGTCTTTGGCTCTGCGGCACATCGGAACAGCTCCTGCCCCATGTCGAACGGCACTATCTCATCGTCCGGACTGTGTATGACAAGCACAGAACAAGTGACCTTTTCTAGGGTTGCCATCGTGTCATACTTATTCCCCACCATCCACCTGACCGGCAGCCACGGGAAATGCCTCTTGCCCACATCGGCTGCCGATGTAAATGCGCTATCGAGTATCAGACCTCCGCACTCCCTTGTTGCAGCCAGGTGCGCTGCGACGCTGCCGCCAAGGCTCTCCCCATAGGCAATGATATCCTTCGGCGCAACAGCTTTTGTTGTCACAAGCCACCTATACGCAGCCTCGGCATCCAGATATGTCCCCTTCTCATCCGGCTTGCCGCTGCTGGCCCCATACCCGCGATAGTCGAATATCAGGCAGGCCTGGCCCAGGCCGTGGAATATTGCGAGCTTATCCAGCCTGTGACCTATGTTGCCGGCATTACCGTGACAAAAGATAAGTGTCTTGCCTCCTTGCTGCGCAGATGGCACGTACCAGGCTGTCAGCTTGACGCCATCCTTTGCAGTGAATTCGACTTCCTCGAAGGCAAGACCGATATCGCCAGGTGTCTGTTCAATGGTCGCCATCGGATGATAGATAAGCCAGTTCTGAAAAAGGAATCCCATAAGAACCATCCCCAGATACACAATCGCAGTGATTCTGACAAGAGCCCAGAGCAGCCGTTTCATTGACCGCAGAATCGCCGGTCCGCCTGGCTGCAAGTCGTTTGAGTCCGCGGCCTGCTCCATCGTATCTCCTTGGCTCGTCAAGAGCATTTTAGTTTGTCGACAACTGCGTCGCAAGCTACAATACCGGCCATGATAAAGAGAAGAAAGACTCGCGCTGTCAAAGTGGGTACATTGAAGCTGGGCTCCGGCCATCCTGTAGTCATTCAGTCAATGACCAAGGTCGCGACGACGAATGTGGCGGCTTGCGTGCGGCAGATAGGTCAGCTTGTTGAGGCCGGCTGCGGCCTTGTGCGGCTGGCCGTACCAACGCGTTCAGATACAGAAGCCTTTGCCAAGATAGTCCGGAAGGTCTCCATCCCGCTCATTGCTGATATCCATTTCTCGCCGGAACGTGCTATTGAGGCTATCGAGGCGGGCGCGGCAAAGATCCGCCTGAACCCTGGAAACATAAAGGGACGCGCCGATATACTGCGCATCATCGACTGCGCCAAGACCCACAGGATAGCGATCCGCATCGGCGTCAACGAGGCAAGTATCCGAGACCTGAAGAAGGGCGATGTGCCATTTTCTCAGCGAGTGAAGCTGATGCTAAGGGAGATGCGGAGCTATGTTCGGCTTCTCGAGGGCCGCGGCTTTGACAACATCGTACTCAGCGCAAAGAGCGCCGACACACTCCGCACCATCGAGGTTAACCGCGCCATTGCTGAAGCTTTTGATTATCCACTGCACCTGGGTCTGACACATGCCGGTCTGCCGGAAGATGCCCTGACCCCTTCGGCGGTTGCGCTCGGCTCACTGCTTTCGGAAGGGATTGGAGATACCATTCGAGTAAGCGTAGCAGGCGATCCTGTGATGGAGGCAAGGATTGGGCGTGACATATTGGCTGCTCTGGAGCTTGCACCCGGGCAGAAGGTTGAGCTTGTGGTCTGTCCTACATGCGGGCGCACTCAGGTTGATGTGGTCAGTCTGGCAAGAAAGGTCAAAAAGGCTCTTGAAGGCATTGACAAGCCCGTGCGGGTGGCTGTGATGGGATGCATAGTCAACGGCCCGGGCGAGGCAGCAGATGCAGATGTGGCAGTCTGTGCGGCGGCGGGCAAGGGCTTCATCTACCGTCACGGGGAAAAGATCGCCACCGTGCCTGAGAAAGATCTAGTCACAGCGGTCCTAGCAGAGATAGCAAAGCTATAGGTTGAGACTGTCAGCCAAGTGGACCTCATAGCAGGCTTTACCTTCTATCCTCCCTGTTGTCTTCGAGCTGGTATAAGCCATGGCCCGCATTACGCAGCTTGCCCTGCCTTTCCAGCTCCAGCCAGACCTCCTTTGGAAACTGGCTGGGTGGAGTAATGGCATATACCCCCTGCGAACCGCTGGAGAAGGGCCCCTTGCCAAGATGCGAATCGTCGTCCAGCCTGGTCAGTTTGAGCCGTTTCTTGAATGCCTTAAGCGCGCTTTTCAGCACTTCTGGTGCTATCACATTTGCATCGGGCTGCGGTTCTGTCATAGGGTTTCCCTGTGGCTCTTGTACGCGTACTCCGGCACCAGCAAGCACCGGGCATAGGTCACTGTGCCGGACGATGTCCGCCGTTATTGCGCCGGTAGCTGCCGCGCCTATTGTCCCAGTTACCGGAAGCGACCGGCCGCGCCGCCTGCGGAGTTTCGGTATCGATCTTCGGACGCTCGAACCTGCCGAATATCATGCGGCCGGCCGAGGTCTGCAGGGAGCTTGTCACCGTCAGCAACACGACTTCGCCTATTCGCTCTCTTGCGTTCTCAACAACTACCATCGTTCCGTCGTCGAGGTAGCCGATGCCTTGCGTAGCTTCTTCGCCAGGCTTGATTATCTTGACTTCCATCGGCTCACCGGGCAGCACGATCGGTTTTAGCGAGTTGGCAATATCATTGATGTTGACGACATCGACCTCGCGAAGCTGTGCAACCTTGGCAAGATTGAAGTCATTTGTCACCAGACGCCCGTCGCAGGCCTTCGTAAATGCAACCAGTTTATGGTCCACGTCGGAGTTCTCCTCAGCAGCGGGCACCGGAGTATCATCTATCTTTATGTCGAGGAAGGTATTGGTCTGCATCTTATTAAGCATATCAAGGCCACGCCTGCCGCGATTTCTCTTTAGCTTATCCGCGGAATCGGCAACAAGCTGAAGCTCGTTGAGAACGAATCGGGGCACTACCAACGGAGCATCGAACAACTTTGTCTCACACAGGTCGGCGATGCGCCCGTCGATTATCACTGAGGTATCCAGAACCAGAGGTCTGGCGCTCTTGTTCTGCTTGGCGAACTCGACATAGGGGATAACAAACCGGACATCGTCCTTGGTTCTTATCACGAAGCTGACGACGAGATAGCATATACATATGCCCGTCATGATCTTGGCAGCCTTGAGCGCCTGCTCACTAAGCGCCACGTCATATGCCTCATTGACGAGGTTAATGATGTAAGACAAGCCCCAGCTTATCACCGTTCCTACCAGGAGCGCGAAGAAGATACCTACCACATTGATCATCTGTTTCCGCGGCGTGAAGACATCGACGATGAACACCAGGATGGCGGCCCCCAGCCCGATCACAACAATTCCCACGAAATCCTGGTCTGCGTAGCCTTTCCCCGTGACGATTGATACCGATACAAACAAGACCGCTATGATACTTATGACAAATATGGCCCTTATGAAATTGAGTAACACTGCAGTGCCTCCCGCAAAGAGAGTAATAATATGGCAGACCCACACAAATCCTTATAACGCTTTCAGGACAAATGACACACCGGCCGATAATCCGGGTCCGCCGTTAACATCAGAGTATAACAAACTTGATTATACCGCATTGTTGCGCAAAAGTCGAAGTGTCAAAACATTTTCGGAGTGCTCATCACCAGGCGCATCACACTATCATTATCGGCTCGCCGGGGCTCCGCCTTTTGTCAACATGCATATATCTGCATACTCTAGCCACAATACTGCATTTGGCCCAAACGCGTATCTGGTCAAGCGATGCCTCCTTCAGGCCGAAGTTACTTCCGTGGATTCCGCGGAAGGCCCTTCGTTTGCCTGCGCGGTAGAGGTTATTATCGCCCTGTGGCCCATTCCGAGGTGAAAATGGTCCTAATGCAGCATGGTCTGGTTATGCTCGCTGACGGCGTATCTCCCAGTCTCTTCAGCTGGCAGTACCTGAAAGACGCATACTACTCTTATCTGATGACAAACACTGTGGCCACAGTGTGTCTTGCAGCCTATATAATCATCGCGCTTGCGATGGTGGCATTCCTTCTGCAGCCGAAGAAGTCACGCACTCTGGCAAGACGGCGCTGCGCTGCCTCGACGCTGGGCAGCTGTTCTGCAACGACGCAAACTGCGATTCAGGAAGCCGACCGCTCACACGTACCGGTCATTCAGAGAAATCCTGAGGGACCCGTGGTCCTTCCTGCTGATTCCGCTCACGCGATCTCACCAGGACACCATATGCCCTCGCTGCCGCCGAAGACAAATATGGCTATGCTCAATCCGTCGTCGGCCAATCCCGTCGTAGCGGCGGTTCTGTATGTCACTGACAACGATTCCTCTGAGCACCTGATTGACTCTCTCGGTGCCTCAGGTTTCGCTGTCGTCTCGTCGCCGCCCGGCAGGGAGGCTGCACACCATGCATCGGTAGGCAGATTCGACATCGTAGTCGTTGATACGCTCGTGGCGGAGGCTGCACGTCTTTGTGCAACGCGATTGCTCGAGGCTCTGCCCCCCAGGCCGGCCACCCCGCTTCTGATCATTGCCAACAGCCCGGGCCAGACACTCAGTCTGGCTGCGACTAACGCACGAATCGACTACATCTACAGGCCCTTCGACGATGGTTTCCTGGTAGCTAAGGTGCACTCCATGCTCATGCAGTGCAGAACAACATCTGCAGATAACGGAGCAGGCGCGGCTTCATCAGCACTTTACGACAAGCAGATGGAGAAGCTCGTAGACTCATTGCCCGGCGTTGCAGACAGCATACAGAGCGCCTCTGAGCAGCAGAGCCTGAGCAACGTGGAGCTGCAGTCGGCCGTCTTGACAGCCCTTGGCGAGGACGCTGCCACACTTCTTCAGGCCGGCATGGATTCCGGGCAGCCGGCCCTTGCAGATGAAGTCAGAGAGACGACTGACAAAGTGGATGAGCTTTTACGGCTCTGTGCCACAGTAAGACCCCCTAAGCCCAAAGACTGGCCGTCAAGCTAGGCTGAATTACGTGTGGAAAAACCGGCTGCGTCCGTTATAATCCCGCCTCTGGATGGAGTCCGTTCATTCTCCGGTAAAGTAACTGTTTGTTGAGTTCTGCCTGAAATGTCAATTTCGCCAACTAATGAGGCGCGCCTCTGGCGGCCAACAAAAGCCCAGCGTAAGCGCACCATAAAGCTCGCCATTACCTCCACCATTATCAGTACAGTTGCCGGCACCTGCATTGGCAACAATATCGTGACACTTCTTGCTGTTGACCTTGGTGCAGGACCGGTGTTCATAGGCTTCCTGACCTTCGCGGCAGCTTTCCCAACCGTGTTCCGAGCTTTCACGATGTCAACGATGGAACGCGTGGGGAAGAAAAGGCTGCTGGTCTTCTGGACTACTATAGGCACCTTTTTCATGGTACCCATGTTGCTGGTGCCCCTGCTCGCGTGGCACAATGAGAGATACTTTGTCGTGTGCCTGTGGATAATACTCGTTTCCTCTGCGATTCGATATACGCTATTCGCACTGGGTGACACAGGCTGGTTCCCGATCCTGCAGGATTTCGTCCCCCGCAGCATCACAGGCCGTTTTTTCGCATCGATGCGGACAAGCTGGCAGACGGCCCTGCTTGTTGCCACTCTGGCCGTGGCATGGTTTCTCAAGGGCCAGGAACGCGCGTTCTGGAAGTTTGAGATTGTCTTCGCCATCGCCCTTGCCTTGCACGTGCTCAAGATTTTCACGTTCATTCCGATGGTCGAGCGACCGCCACATCCGCCCCGCACGCTATCGCCGTCTATCTTGGCACGTCTTCGAGACGCCTGGCATGATTCTGCCATGCGAAGCTATTTGATGTACCTGATGACCTATACGTTCGCGATGAGCGTTACAGGCCAGTTCCGACTGATGATGCTGAAGGAGGAGGCGAAGTACTCCAACAGCTTCATAATGTTCACTACTTCGCTGGCCCCGCTGGGAGCGATACTCGCGCTGAGAGTCTGGGGTCGCATTGCCGATCGCTTCGGCAATCGTGCCATCCTCAGCATAACCAACGTCGGCATGATCATCTCGTGCTGTGCCTGGGTCTTCGTCCACAACTCGATATTAGGCATGATACTGACTGCTGTTCTTTTCTTTGTGATGAGTGTCTTTGGCAGCGGCCAGGGGATTGCACAGACCAGATACATGATGCACGTCGTGCCCGCGGAGAAGCAGTACTACATAACAGTATGCAACATAGCAGCCGGTGTCGTCGCTGGCCTCGCCCCTCTTTTCGGTGGATTCTTCCTTGACTGGACCAGTGGCATAGTATTCCGGACCCGGCTTGTTGATTTCAACAACTACAACATCCTCTTCGTGCTCTCAGCGGTCTTGTTCATGGTGCCGCACCTTCAGCGCAGACAACTCTCGATGGCGCATGAGACTTCCACAGTGGAGGTCATCGCTTTCGTCACGCGCCCGCTTCTGACGATGTTCGGGCCGTTCGCGAATATTACCCGTACCCGTAACATCCGTAACCACCCGGAACGGGCGGAATAACCTTGACCGGGGGTCGGAATGCAGTATGATGTACGACTCGTTGCGGATGTGGCGGAATTGGCAGACGCGCAAGGTTCAGGTCCTTGTGGGCTTTAACGCTCGTGGAGGTTCGACTCCTCTCATCCGCATTCCTGATTCACCCAGTTCACCCAATTCCCCCCTTCGGCCTTTATTTAACGCCGGGATGCTTCCGGAACCGATAGATTGACGTGGAGCCCTTTGTTCGCTTAGAATGGTCCGATAATCATCAGTCCGGTCAGAGAGACTCTTGGGTAGGATAGGGATATGTTACAGGATTTATTGCCTACTTTTGTCGCTTTTCAGGAGTACGCTCAGCATTTCGACTCGCTGGTCCTCATCGCCACTGGCATAGGTCTGATCGTAGTCGGCCTTGTGATCTGGCTGGCTGGGACCATGCTCTCCCGCCTGATGTCAGCCATCATCGGCGGCCTGGTCGCGTTTACCGCGGCAATTGCGCTTACGGGCGGCGCCCTATCCGCCTCAATTCTGGCGTGTACTACCGGCGCGATAGTTGGTGCTGTCCTGCGCAGGCTCGTGCTTGCCATAGTTGCCGCGATACTGGTGGGGGCATGTCTGGTCGTGGTTCTGAGCAGCGCAACCGATATCCAGATGAGGATGCCTCTGACCTCGCCCGATCCGGACAGCCCGAATCTGACCGCCGGAGAATCGTGGCAGCGGACTGTGTCGTTCGCCAGGGAGCTTCGAGAAAATGTCATAGAGATTGGCGCCGAACAGCACTTTCTCATCTATGTTGCCGCTATTGGCGCCGCGATTGTCGCCTTTGCTGTGACATTCTACTTCAGGAATTTCGGTGCGGCTTTTACCTGTTCGGCGATAGGCACCATCATGGCGCTCTCTGGAATGGTCACCCTGCTCTACTACAAGGGCTCAAGACCTGTCAACCTCATCTCTGATAATGCGATGCTGGCCGTATGCGTATCAGGCGGCATGGTACTGTTCGGCATTCTCGTGCAGATGCTGCTAGGGCGCCCAAGAAAGGGCAAGACAATTGCCTCATCGCAAGCGCCTGCAAAGCGCCTGGACCAGGCCGAGGCACCTGCCCAGAAAGAACAGACAATCTCTCTCAAGCCCAGTAACGGCTGAGATAGTGCCCGAGCCGCTGTGTCACAGGTTCCTGGAGACAAAAGATGTTTCATATTCCCATAATTGCGCAGGCGACAGCCGGGCAGAATGGCTCGGCTGCGGTCCCCGAAACCGCGCTGTCCAGCATCATTGAGAACTGCTGGACACATGTCACCAGCCTCTCATGGTTCCAGGCCGTCATCGCAATTGCCTTCGGAGCAATCCTGCTGTTCCACGGCTGGCGCATATACAAAATGCTTGTCGTCATAAGCTTCGCACTGCTCGGCCTGTTCCTCGGCATGCTTGCCGGTGAGAGGGTCGGCTCTCCTCTCTGGGGCGCGGTTATCGGAATGCTGGTCCTGGGCTTTCTCGCCATTCCCCTTATGCAGTGGGCCATCAGCATACTCGGCGCCATAGCAGGCGGCATACTTGGCGCAAGCTTCTGGTATGCCGGCAACCTGCCGGACAAATATGTCCTGGCTGGTGCGCTCATTGGAATCGTCGCGGGCGGTATGATCTCATTCATAGTCATCAAAGCAGCCGTCATCCTGTTCACCAGCCTGCAGGGCGCGATACTCGTTGCCGCTGGAGTGCTTGCATTGCTTGCGGATTGGCAGCAGACGGCTGCACGCACCAGAGACGTGTTCTTCGAACAGAGGTGGTTCGTGCCGGTCCTTCTGGCGATCATCACTGCATTGGGTGTTTACATGCAGGCAAAGTTTAACAAAGGCGGTGACATCGGAGCCACGAAATAGCCGGCCGGCGACAGTTCGGTCTCAATCCTCGGGTTCTTCCCGCTGCTCCCAGATACTCTCGCGGATGCGCCTGTCCTCTTCTTCGATCCTCTTGCGCCTTTCCTCCTCGCTCTCATCGAGCGGCGCAACTTTCAACTCTTCTTCACCACTGTCCTGAGGCATCGGCACAAGGCATCGTTGCTTGCATCCCGGACATGTGCCGTGCTTCCCACCGGCGCTGTCAGGAGCCTTTATCTGTTTCCCGCAATGTTCGCAGTTGAATACTATCGGCATATTCCCGTCTCCCCAAAGTCCCTTGGCTATCGGCCTCGTCTTCTGCCCGAATACTCGGCGCGAATCTCCGTTGTTATTCCCCCGCGAGGCGTAAAGGTGGACGTCACTCGCATCCACCGCGGCCTGCAAGCGCCGGCAAGCTCGTCCAGTATCTCGTTGGTCAGGGCTTCGTAAAATATCCCTCTGTTTCTGTATGCCTGCATGTAGTACTTCAGGCTCTTGAGCTCGATGCACTTCCTGGTGGGTGTGTACTCTATCGTTATCACACCGAAGTCTGGCTGCCCCGTCTTGGGGCACACGCTGGTAAACTCCGGGCACCTTATAGTGATAACGTAGTCACGACCGGGACGCGGATTGTCGAATAATTCCAGTATACGCTTGTCAGTCATTTCTTGGCCTCTTACCTGCGATATGCTATTATACTACCCCAGACCACCTCAACGTGCAAGGGTACCTTATGTCGTTTACATCAGACCGCAACATCGCTCTCATCGGTATGCCCGGCGTCGGCAAAAGCACCGTAGGTGTGCTGCTGGCTAAGGCCACCGGCAGGCTCTTTATCGATTCCGACGTCTATATCCAGGCCATTGAAAGTCGCTCCCTGAAGAGCATCATTGACCAGATCGGCCTTGAGGCCTTCTGCTGCCTCGAAGAGCAGCACATCATGTGCATCGACGCAAAGCATGCGGTCCTCGCAACCGGTGGCTCTGTCGTTTACAGCCCACGCCTCATGCAATACCTGAAAGGCTCATCCGTACTGATTCACCTTGACCTTGACCTGACCACCATAAGAGCTCGCCTCGGCGATCTGGCTGCGCGCGGCGTTGTAATCCGCAAAGGTCAGGCCCTCAACGAGCTCTATGCCGAACGAATGCCGCTCTACCGCCGCTATGCCGATATCACGATCGATTGCCGCGCTAAGGGACATGAGCGAATCCTTGCCGACATTCTGGCTGCGATTGCTCGCTGACCTCGCCCTGCGCCGGCATTCCACGAGTCGCAGATCTTGCCCACAGTACCCGGAATGGTACTCAGGTACCGTGCCTGGTTCCGTTCTGAGTCTGTTTCTGTTCTTTTCTGCGCACAGCCTCAAGTGAATTGCCAAACTTGCTTTGTTCGGTTGACTTTCGCGAATCGGAGCATATAATAGTATTTTTGTTCTGGTACATGCAGAGTAACCGTCGCACTGGCACTCTGCGATGCGGGAAAAGGCCATGTACAACGAAAAACTACCAGATTCACTTCAACGAAAGCTTGACGTCGACTTCCTCTCGGAGAAGGTCCGTTTCGCTATTAGTTCGGATATCACCCGTCAGGGAGTCTACGGCACCGAGTGGCTGGTTGTCACAGAGTCACGGCTGCTTGTCTTCGCCGGTGACAATGGTCACGATGTGCTCTTTGATCGGCCTCTAAAGGATATCTCCTCTGTGCGGTTCGTCAACCTCGTCGGCTCAGCTGCCCTCCGCGCCGAGATAGAGGAGAAGCTCTACCACATCATCGCGTATTCGGACGCCCGCAACGCCGAGTTCGGGCAGGCCGCTGACGACATAAACAATATCATAAAGGGCCAGCCGCTCCGCCCAGCCGACCGCGCCCGCGCAAGAAAAATGTGCAGCAAGTGCGGCAGACCAATTCCCCAGGAGCTCAACAAGTGCCCTCGCTGTGCGGACAAGCGAAAGGCCTTGATCTCCGTCTTCCAGTTCCTCAAGCCCCACTGGAAATACATGGTCGGCATCTTTCTGACCATGGTAGCGGGTACTCTGCTCGGATTGCTGCCGCCTTATATGAACAAGGTGTTTGTTGACAAAGTCTTTAATCCGACAGTTCCACCGAATGCCTACACATACCTGAAGTGGCTGCCACAGAACATACTGGATTTCTTCAGGATCGAACCCGCCCCGAACATCTTCAATTACGCCAGGTACCTCCCGCTGGTGGTGCTCGCCATACTCCTGTCCGACACCATACGGTTCTTCTTTGAAGGATTGCGCGGCTGGTTCGCCGGTCAGGCCGGACATCGCACCACCCACGAGGTCCGTTCGGCCGTCTATCAGAAGTTCCAGGAGCTTTCCCTTTCCTACTTCGACAAGCACCAGACCGGTGCTCTGATGGCCCGTGTGAATCAGGATACAAACGAATTGCGGCAGCTTCTCGTCGATTTCCTGCCGATGGTCCTGGAGAACGCCCTGATGCTGATAGGCGTGGGCACCGTCCTGTTCATAATGAACTGGAAGCTCACATTGTGCATACTTGTTCCTCTGGTCTTCGCAGTGGCCTTCCTCAAGAAGATATTCTCCAAAATTCACGGCTTCTGGCACAACTTCATGCACAAGCGGCAGCGGCTCTCCGCCTTTGTCGGCGATTCGCTCTCCGGCACCAGGGTCGTCAAGGCTTTTGGTCAGGAATCCGTCGAGGTCGACAAGTTTGACCGCCGCAGCATCGACTACCGCAACTCCGGCATCGAGCTCGAGACCAGGTGGAGTAAGTATCATCCCACCCTCCACTGGCTCATCAACCTCGGCAGCATCACCGTGTGGTTCTTCGGTGGTTATCTCCTCTTCAAAGGCAAAGTCGCCACGCCCGGTACAATATTCGCGTTCCAGGCGTATCTGGGCCACTTCTATCGCCCCGTCTTCATGCTTACTCGCATGCTCCAGCACGTGACCAGCGCCCTTACCGCAGCCGAGCGCGTCTTCGATATCATCGACACCGAGCCGGAGATAAAGGATTCCCCCAACGCGACCGCAATGCCTGCAATGAAGGGTTCCATCGAATTTGACGATGTCTCGTTCGGATACAACGCCTTCGACCCCGTCATCAAGGAGATGAGCATAAAGATAGAGGCCAACGAGATGATAGGGCTTGTGGGCCGCTCCGGCGCCGGCAAGAGCACGTTCATCAACCTGCTCTGCCGCCTCTACGACGTGAACAAGGGCCGCATCCTGATAGACGGCATCGACGTGCGTGACATAAAATACGTCGACCTCCGCAGCCAGATCGGCATCGTCCTGCAGGAGACTTTCCTCTTCAGTGGCTCCATATTCGACAACATCATCTACGCCAGGCCCGAAGCCACCGTCGATGAGGTTCTGGCTGCTTCCAAGGCTGCCAATGCGCACGACTTCATCCTCGCCAAGCCGGATGGCTACGACACTGACGTCGGTGAGCGAGGCAACCGCCTCTCCGGCGGCGAAAAACAGCGTGTTGCGATCGCCCGCGCCATACTCCGCGACCCGCGAATCCTCATCCTCGACGAGGCAACAAGCTCCGTCGATGCTGAGACGGAAAAGAAGATACAGGAAGCCGTCACTACTCTGACCAGGGGACGGACAACGATCGCCATAGCACACAGGCTCTCAACGCTTCGCAACTGCAACCGACTAATCGTCATCGAGGACGGCCGCATCGTCGAATCCGGAACGCATGAAGAGCTGCTCGCCAAGCAGGGCGTCTTCTATAACCTCGTCGAGACCCAGAAGAAGACATCCGAGATAATCGCCGTCGGCGGCGATGGCCCGCGAGGCGGTGGCCCGCCCGGAGGCGGCTTCGGCGGTGGGGGCGGCGGCGGCGGAAGAGGGAGGCACTAGGATGAATCTGCTCGACCCGAAGAAGATAAAGTTCACAAAGAACCCGGCGGGAATGCTTGACGTCGAAGTGCCTGACAAAGGCGTCGTCGAAGGCGTCCACTGCATGCAGCTCTTTCCGCTCTCCAATCCCGAGCGGTATATCAGCGTCGTGCGCCCTGTCAAGCCTGACCATGAAGAGGTCGGCATAATCGAGCGCCTCGCCGACCTGCCGCATGACCAGCAGAAGCTCGTCGTAGATGACATCAAGTTCCGCTACTTCGTCCCCGAGATCGAAGACATCATCGAAGTAGAGGAAAGCGCCGGCCTCTACGAGATGGATATGAAGACCGAGCGCGGCCCGAGAACCATATTCATACTCAACCCGCGCGAGGCCATATCCACCACCGATGATGGAGTTATGCTCATCACCGATGTCGAGAAGTGCCGCTACAAGATAACACGCTTCAGCAAGCTCTCCCCCCGCGCCCACGCCCAGTTCGAGAAGATAGTCTTCTAGCCTTGAGGGCCCCGCTCCACCAGCCAATACAAGGGCTCGAGACCCGTCACCAGGCCCCCACCCTTTTCATTCGGCGATGCCCCGATAAATAGCTCCCGCCCGATAAATAGCTCCCGGAGCTATTTATCCGCCAACATCTCGTACTGCAACTCATTGCTATAAAGCAAGTTACAGCTACATAATTAGCTCCCGGAGCTATTTTTCCCTTACTGCACCGATTCACCTGCAATCTCCGGGCTGGGCTCCGGCGTCACGGCGAACACATCAAACTCAGGCCCGAACTGGCGGAGGAAGCACACCGAATATGCCCGCTTGAACACCAGCACCGGCAGAAACACCACCGTTCCTATGTATGGTATCGCCAACAGACACCACGCGCAGCAACATGTAACCAGTCCCGCTGTCAGCACGATAGCCCCTACGGCGATCGCTATGACTATCTGGAACAGGATATAAAGGCAGAACACACCCTTCCTCGCCGAGAGCATCTCCATGAACTCCCGCCACCCAGCCATGCACCTCGCCCTCCGCAGGAACATCACGGGTACCACAAAATCCAGCGTCAATTTCTTTATCACCGCCAGCGCGGCAACAAGCAATATCAGCCCGAATACCCCAGCTGCGGTGACAACTGCCGCGGCTAGACCAAAGACGTCTGCCTCTACCAAGGCCGCAACACAGAGCCCTGCCGCGACGATATAGACTGCTATTATCGCGCCTGCGATCAGCCCCAGAACCACCCTGAACACGAACAGGCTGTTGCCCTCCGACCTGAATTCCCGCCACGGGACTTTCACCTCCGCCTTATTGCCGGCCACGCAGTGCAGGAACATGAAGTGACCGCGGCTGCTTAGCCATGTCAACACCAGCCATATCAGCAACACTGCAACGATCGCCACGCAGGCAACAGGGATTATCCACGCCAGATTGCCGACAACATAGTTCACTGCGTACTTGAGCTCATCCCGGACTGGCTCATCCGGCGCGCCGGGGTTGAAGCCGCCGCCAAACCGGCCTCGTCCTCCGCCGCCCCCGCCGCCCATATTGCCCAGGAGGGCCAGCCATGCGCAGAAACCTATGATGAGCCATTTCTCAAGGCGGAAAGGTCGGAACAAAATCTCTGCTGTCCTGTCGAACGCCTCGCCTAACGGTTCGATTACACTTATCTTCCAGTTTATTTCCCTTTTCATAGCATCAGCCTTCCTAAATATGAGAGCCAGTTTATAGACGTTGTCACAAGCAGCGTACTGGCAAGGGCAGGACTCGCCCAAGACAGTCCAGCAAGCAGTAATTGAACTGCCGCGCCGCACAGAACGGCTGCCGCTGCAGCCACGCCCATGATCTTGTCGATGCCGCCATTTAAAAAGCCGGCTCTGAACAGCCCGTGTGATTCTGACTGGTCAAGCTCCTGCAGCGCGCTGGCCACCAGTGAATCCGTAAAACCCTTGGCAGGTACAGCACTGTCACCCGCCAGCTTTACAAGCCTCGACACGTTTCTCTGCAGATAGTTCTTTTTGTTTTCCATAGTTGCCTCACGCTTCGCCTCGCGGCCCGTCGCCGACAAGCCGCTGGCGGAAAGATATACCTGCCCGGTACAGCAGGCTGTATACCGCCTTCTTCGTAGCACCCATTCGCCCGGCGATCTCCTCTATCGAAAGTGCCTCAAGGTACCTCGCCTTGAGAACGTCACGCTCTCTCGCAGGTAATGCCTCAAGCGTCGCCCGCACCTGCTGCGCCGTCTCCTTCCGTTCAAGGACCTCATCCGGCAGCAGCCTCGTGTCCAGGGCCTGCAGATACATCGCAGCGTTGACATCGATGGCCGGCCGCGAAGCCCGTTTCCTTATCTCCATGCGGATATTGTTGAAGGCAATACCGAATATCCAGTCCTGCGGCGCCCCCTTGGAAGGGTCGTAGCCATGCCGGCCTCGCACCGCGTCAAACACCGTCTTCTGAACCAGCTCTTCGGCAAGGGCGGGATTCGGCCAGCGGCCCATGAACATCGTGTACAGCTTCGGGATAAGCTCATCCAGCAGCATCCGCCATTCCTGCGCGTCACCGCTGGCTATCCCCCAGCCAGCCTGATTTTCAGCGTCATCCATCACGATATCAAGAACCTCTGTCAGCATTGCCTCACCCACGTGAATATGCGCTGCCCGCCCCCTTTACTCAAGATTTCTCACATTTTCAGCCCGCCCGACGATCTTCTTCCCCTTTCGCAGCAATTCCTAACCGGGACCACAAAGTGGTCCAATATGAATAGCCCCGGGTGCCAACCCGGGGTAGACGAATGACCCCACCTACCCCCCTCCTTCTTCCGACCCTGAAGGGGTCGAATAACAGCGCGACCGCTGAAGTTCGCCAGCCTCTGGCGGGGCCTGAGCCATTTCCATCGCGCAGCGCTTCCACTCGAAGTCCCGAAGGGAAGGCAGTCTTGTAGCCGGGCGGCGCAGACCCGCAAAATGGGGTCTGACCCTTTCTCTTAGGGAAACTGGTGAGCTATCGCGAGCCCCTTTCCCAGGGTCTGACCCCTTTTTGCCATCAGACCAGCCCCCGGTCAACAGCGGGAGATAAATGGCTCCGGGAGCCATTTATCTCGCAAGACATACAGCCATAACTTATTGTATCGCAGTGCGTTACAGCGGTATAAATAGCTCCGGGAGCCGATTTCTCGTCCCTGCGCACCGCCTCATCCGCTTCCCTTCCTCAGATCCGGGAACCTGCCCGCGCAGGTGGGCGAATATCCCGCAGCCACGTGATCACCAACGGCATGCCGCACACTCGCCATCGCCCTTGGCAGTTGCGGAACCGCCGCGGATCGGCGACAATGTGGCGGTACGACACAGGTCGGCCGAAACCCGGACTCGAGCTTATGAGGGAAACGCTATGGGAAATGCCAGAATACTGCTGACGTTGTCGGTCCTTTCACTATCGATACTCATGTGCCAGGCGGCGATGGCTGCCGATGAGAAACCAGCCGCAAAAGAGCCCGCGCCATTCGCCGTCACGGTGACCGGCACGGGCCGCCCGATGATACTCATCCCCGGCCTGGGCTGCGGAGGCAACGTCTGGGATGGGGCTGTTGACCACTTCAGGACCCGCTACCAGTGCCATGTGATAACTCTGGCCGGCTTCGCGGGCGAGCCGGCCGTCGCCCCGCCATTCCTGCCGAAGGTCCGAGACGGCATCATCGCCTACATCAGCGACAAGAAGCTTGACCACCCCGTCATCATCGGCCATAGCCTTGGCGGCTTCATGGCCTTCTGGCTTGCCGAGAGCGCGCCCGACAAGGTCGGGCCCGTTATCGCCGTCGATGGCGTGCCTTTCTTCCCGGCATTGTGGGATCCAGGCGCTACCGCCGAGTCTTCGAAGGAATTCGCCGAACGGATGCAAGACATGTACGAAGGCCAGACTCAGGAGCAGTTCGCCGCCGGCTTCTGCAGATTCCTATCGACGATGATCACCGAGCAGAAGAACGTGGATATGGTCTGCAGCCATGGCAAAAAGTCCGACCCGAACGCCGTCGGACAGGCTGGATACGAGCTGATGTCCACCGACCTGCGCCCGGAAACGAAGCTCATCAAGGCCCCGCTCCTGCTCATTGGAACTACGCCGCCGGTCGATGACCCGAATGCGGCAAAGGCCATTCGCGCCAACTATGAGGCGCAGGTCGCCGCCGTGCCCTCGCACAAAGTCGTCTTTGCCCCGAAGGCCAGACACTTCGTCCAGCTCGATGAGCCCGAGTTCTTCTACAACCAGGTCGATTCGTTTCTGAAGGAAAACGACAAGCCGAAATCGCGCGTCGATGACTAAGATCTGTGGAGCCTTCGATAGGCCCCACTAGTCCCTCCTTCGCCCAGCGCGTCCAACTTAGCACGGGCTTCCAGCCCGTGAATCTCTTCTCCTCGCGCAGCGATTCCACTCGGAGGCCCGAAGGGACGGCAGTCTTCTAGCCGGGCGGCGCAGACCCGCAAGATGGGGTCTGACCCCTTTTTGCCATCAGACCAGCCCCCGGTAGGTAAGCCCGCCTCCACCTCTTCTTCCCTTCTTCAAGCCCCGTTCGTCGCGTCGAAGCCTCTCGGGCGAAGACGGAACGGGGCGACAGAACGCCGCGCAGACAAAAAAACACGCCCGCCTCGGTCCTGAGCTTATCGAAGGGAAAGGGCCGCATCGCACGGACATATTAGCCTGTCCCACTCACGCGCAAGGCCGCAATAACCCTCTTGACGATATCCACTTCATACACTATCCTGCGAGGCAGGTTCAGGCCGTTTCAGCAAGCCAGTTATGCCCGAGCAGCGTGCAACCATCGACAGTCGAAGGCAAAGATGATATGAGTCGCAAATCCTCGTCAGGTCAGAACCCGCGGCCAGGTCCCCTTCGTGCTCCAGGTCATGCAAAGGATGCGGCGCCTCCTGTGCAAGGGGTATCCATGACACGATTATGGCTTGTTGTGGCGGCAGCAATCCTGATAACGGCCGCCGTTACGTGGTTCCTGTGCAGGATTCCTGCCGGACCTGAGACCCCCATTGAGCCGGGCACGGCCACAGAGCCTGCCAGCCGTACCCCCGAAACCCCTGCCGCGCCCAAACCGGTCAAGACCGCCGAGTACATCCAGCGGACGCCCGTCGAGGCCACAGCCACCCGCTCCGCAGCCGATGAAGCAAAATGGGCCGAGGCAAAGACAGTTATGGGCACCATAGCTACTGCCATCCGCGCCTATTTCGTCGAGGTCGGCCCGCAGGGTAGGCCGCCCGCCACCATCGAGGCAGTCGGCCTCATGCCGACGGACCTGGTAGGAGTGTACTTCGGCCCAGCCGATTACTCCCTGTCCGTCACCAGCATGGACCCGCTCACCTTTACCGTGACCTGTACCCCCGGCTCCAAACCCAACGCCCCCACCTACCCCGCCAGACTAACACTCGACTCCGCCGGCAATTGGACGTCAGAATAGCGGGAGCCCAAGGTATCTGTCGCTTGGTTGTTCCGATGCGCCGACCCTTTGAGACACTCTCTCCTCTCTAATCAACTTATCTCCACTTCTTGTCCTATAGAACGGCGCGGCCATCGATAACTACTTTTAGGCGAATAACTTACAACTTGTCCTACCCTCCAGAGTAGGACACTTTGGCCACCGTTCCCGCGTCACTGCGACATTTTCCCGCGCCTTTGCGCAATCCCGAGCCTCGTTCAGAGTTCTTCGATCTTCAGTATCGCCCGGTATATCCCGTTAATCCGTTTCGGGTCAACCGATACCGGCGGATGTTTCTCATTCCTCGGTTGCAGCCGCACGCTCCCGCCCTTCTCAAAAAACACCCGCTTGAACGTCGTCTCGTGCGGGTCCGTGAACCGCACAAAACAATCATCCCCGTTCCGCACCTCCACCGCCGGCGAAAACACCACCACATCACCCTCGCGGAATTTCGCCTCCATCGAATCCCCCACCACCCGCACCGCGAACGCATTCGGATCATGCACATCAGGACACCTGACATAATCATCCGCCACGCCAGCCGGATAATCCATATCCTCGAAATCCCGCGGATAACCCGCTGCAACCTTGTTTATCACAGGTATCAATCGCCCGGCTTTTATCGTGGTCGTGGGCTTTTCTATCTTCGTCAACGCCTTATCCGCGCTCTTTCCCATCAGCTTTTTCACAAGCTGCCTGTATTGCTCGTTCCGCGCCTCTGCTGCCTCGTATTCCTGACGTATATCCGCCGGCAGCGCCTCCTGATGCGCGATCCGTAGCAATTCCCCCTTCTGGAACTCCAGCACATATTCAATGCGCTTCAGAAGCTCATCCGACATCACGCTTCTGACTTTGCCCGTCTCGATGGTCGAAAGATACGGCTTCGAGCATCCAGCCCTGCGGCTGACCTCATCCAGCGTCAGATTGAGCTCTTTGCGTCTTGTTCGAAGTATTTGTCCGATTGCCATGGTGGACTCCCTGCCTTTGTATATGTGTCTGGAAACTTGAGCCGCGTGGATTCTACGCCCGCCTCGGTCGTTTTGCAACTATCTAACAGGAATCATTTTTCACCACCCCGCCAGGTGCCAGATGAGGGTCTTCAGGCCGATTCCAATGAGCACCAGACCCCCGATTATCTCTATCTTGTTCTCAAATATGTGGCCGAATCCCTTCCCAAGATAGACCCCGACAAGCGACAGCATAAAGGTAACGATTCCGATTATCGCGGCTGCCAGCCAGACCGAATCGGTCAATAGTGGCAGGGTCACGCCGACCGCCAGAGCATCGATGCTGGTGGCAACGGCCAGTGTCAGAACGACCATTATCCTTGAAGGCCCGCCATGGCTCTTCTGCACCTCTTCGAGCTTGAAAGCTTCATAAATCATCTTGCCGCCGACGAACGCCAGCAGTACGAATGCCACCCAGTGGTCCCACGCGCCTATAACGCCCTTAAGGAGCGTCCCCGCAGCCCAGCCGATAAGCGGCATCACCGCCTGAAACCCGCCGAAGAAGAACGCCATGCGCAGCGCATGATGCGCACGCAATCCCCGATATGCCGCGCCGCTGGCGATTGAGACGGCTACAGCATCCATTGAGAGACCAAGCGCAAGACCGATGACAACGAACAGATTCATATTACCCCTGTCTTTTCACGCACTGCGGAAGATAACGCAAAGCGCCGCACATTGCCAGATATTCCTACTGACTCCGGCCAAGAGACCTTAGCGCAGTTCTGGCCTGAGCATGGTTCGGGTCAAGACGTAACGTCTCTACGAGCTCTTTGGCGGCTTCTTCGGTCTTGCCCTGCAACCGCAGGCACACAGCCAGATTATAATGCGTCCCCGCATTCGTCGGGTCGGCTGCGATGGATCTGCGATACATCTCTTCCGCACGCGCAAGCCTGCCCGCCCCCGCCAACGCATTGGCAAGATTGTTCATGGTCCTTGGATTATCAGGTGCCAGCTTCAGTGCTTCCTCGAACTGCGGTATCGCCGCGATGTAATCGCCCTTCATCGCGAGCAGATTGCCCAGGTTGTTGCGGGCCGTGGAACTATCCGGTGATAACTCAATGGCCGCGCGGAACTGGGCGATCGCCTCATCGAAGCGATGCTCCTGGACAAGTGCCTCTCCAAGGCCCTGGCGTATCAGACCTGTGTCAAGGCCAGATCCTATGGCTGCTTCGTAGTGTTCGACAGCCTCGCGCGCAGCCTTTCGGTCTTTCAGAATGGCCGCCAAGTCGGCATGAGCATCAGCGTAATCCGGCCGCAATTGGATGGCCCGGGTATACGCTTTTTCAGCATCACTAAGACGACTCCGATCGCGAAGCGAATTGCCTAACTCAAAGTACATCTCAGAGCGATAGTCCGACTTCTCCTGCGGGAAGGGGCCTGCGATGCTCATGGCCGTCGCCATCACAGGAACCGCCAGAACCGCTGCCGCTGCCTTCAGCCACAGCTTCTGCCGAATCATCTCGGCAAAGGCAAGAAGCCCGCCAGCCGCAGGGATGCACAGGAACGACCCAAGCGGCGCGCGATATCTTCCCGCAACAAATACAACTATGATACTTGTGGCATACGCGGCCACAACTATCCAGAGGATAGCCGGGATACTTCGCCGCCAGTACCACCCTCCCACAAGCGCCAGCGGAAACAGAAGACCGAATGGAAAGCCGAATCTGCCTGTCTTCCATACGCCGGTGGCCAGCAGGCTCGACCACTGCCTGTACTGATAAATGTCCACATTGCGCGGCAGTTGGCGAGACGAAAGGAACTGCACTGTCTTTGTTCCGAGCCCCTCGACGAAGCTGAGCGGCTCGGACGTGACATACTCGCGGAACTTTCTGTAGAACCATTCCTCTGCGCCCGTCTTGGTCTTGATGCCTTCATCCGCGGGCAGCTCGGTCAGTCGGCGCCACTCGGTGCCGGGCCGGATAGTCACGGCATGCTGCCAGTCAGGATTGTTGCCGATGTAGAGATTCAGGCCGCCGGAGTGAGGCAGGAATGAGAATCGCCCCATCGTCTTATAGCTCCATCCGGCAACGGGTAGCGTCAACACGGCGAATCCGACAGCCCCGCAGACCACAGGAAAGACCATCTTCAGCCCCGCCTTTCCTCTATACCACGACCACACCAGCCATAGCCACCAGACGGCTCCGACAGGAATGAAATTCGGACGCGTAAGTGCTGCAATCGCGATGCATAGACCTAGAACGAAACACATCAGAGGACGCATCCTCTCTCTCGCCCTGAGCGAAAGCAGCGCCAGAGCCACGAACCAGAATCCCTCCCACGCTGTCCCTAGGAGCTCACATTCCAGAAAGACCATCGGCATGTAAAGGGCGGCGCTGGCACCTACCAGCAAGCCCCCCTTGCGGCCCAGAAATCTGTCACCGAGCAGAAAGGCCATCACGCAGGTAAATGAGCCGACAAATACCTGAAGTATCTTCGCCGTCAGTATACCGCCGCCGGTCTTGTAGATAGCCGCAAGCCACAGTGGATAGAATACCGGCTGCCAGAAGATATCGGCCGGGGCTTTGCCGGAGATGAAGCTGCGCGCGATCGTGTCATACGTGCCTGCATCCACGATGGGAACGTCGAAAGTCGGTGCATCGCTGGACTGCGCAAGATAGATGAATCTTATGGTCGCAGCAAAAACAAAAACCGCGACCGCAGCCCAGAACCTGCTGGAGCCATCGGCATACCGATTTACCTTCGAATTCTCGGAGTCTCTCCTTCTGCTCATACGACCTCTCGCATCTGGCATAGATACTTGACCAATCAAAATATCGACACGGCCGAGAGTGTTCAACCGAAAAACGTCCCCGTAACTTTGGCTTGCAGAAAACGCCCCCAATACGTAGAATGTGCGTCTTAGCGCTGTAGAGCGGTTCGCAGAGTCCGCCTTTTCGCCCTTCTGTATCGCCCGAGGCAGATAGCGTGTTCGACGCATTGACAGAGAAATTCAGTTCTGTATTCAGGTCCCTCTCAGGTCGCGGCCGGATCACCGAGGCCAATATCGGCGACGCCATGCAGGAGGTCAGGAAGGCCCTGCTGGAAGCGGACGTCAACTACCAGGTTGTCAAGGATTTCACAAAGAGCGTTCGCGAGGCCGCGCTCGGCGCAGAGGTGATAAAGAGCCTGCACCCCGGCCAGGTCATGGTCAAGATAGTCCACGACGAGCTTGTGAAACTGATGGGGCCGGTCGATACCCGCATTTACTTCGTTTCTCCCGGTCCGACTGTAATCCTGCTGGCCGGCCTTCAGGGGTGCGGCAAAACAACCACAGCGGGCAAGCTGGCCAACTATCTCGTCGCCAAGGGGAAAAGACCCCTGCTCGTTGCCGACGACTTGAAACGCCCTGCCGCCATTGACCAGCTAATCACTCTTGGTGAACAGCTCAACATACCTGTTTACAGCGAACGGATACAGGACGCTGTGAGAGTCGCAAAGGACTCGATAGCCCGCGCTCGCCAGAACGGCAACGATGTTGTGATACTAGACACGGCCGGCCGCCTTCATATCGATGAAGAGATGATGACGGAAGTCGCGGATGTCGCAAAGGCGGTCTCGCCGCACCAGATATACCTCGTCTGTGATGCGATGACCGGTCAGGACGCAGTAAACTCCGCCCGCGAATTCAACAGCCGTCTCGAGCTGGATGGCGTGATACTCACCAAGCTTGACGGTGACGCCCGCGGCGGCGCGGCTCTGTCGGTTAAAGCCGTTACGGGCAAGCCAATCAAGTTCATCGGCGTCGGCGAAAAACTCGACAAGCTCGAGGAATTCCATCCCGACCGGATGGCCGGCCGCATACTCGGCATGGGCGATGTCGTGACATTGGTGGAGCGAGCCCAGGAACAGTTTGACGCCGAAGAGGCGCAGAAGCTGCAGGCCAAAATGGCCAAGGGCAGCTTCGGCTTCGACGATTTCCTCAAGCAGATGCAGGCCGTGCGCAAGATGGGCGGCTTCGGCGACATGCTCAAGCTGATTCCCGGCATGGGCAGCCAGCTCTCCGGCCTCGACCTCGATGAGGACGAGATACGCCGTGTCGAGGGCATAGTGCACTCGATGACGCTCCAGGAGCGCCGCGACCCCGACATCATCGATTCCTCCAGGCGCAGACGCATCGCTGCCGGCGCGGGGGTCGACGTTCACGATGTCTCATCTCTTGTCAAGACCTTCGAGCGCAGCCGCGATATGATGAAGAATCTCTCAGGCGGCGCCTTCGGAGGCTTCAAGAGCCTTTTCTCAGGCGGTATGGATATGGGAAGGCTCAGCGAGATGATGAGCAGCGGTAAAAAGATTAAGCAGCGTTCACGGCGGAAACAGGTTATAGTCCGCCGCGGAAAGAAGATCAGACGTTAGCCTTCTGGCGGAGAATGCACACGCTCGACAAAACGCCAATCACGTTGGAGGAGTACCTGCAGAAGCTGGCGGCCATGGCCGATGACCCGTTCGGGCGGCAGATACGGGAGCACTTCAAGGATTTCCGCGGCACCTCCGAGCTCGGTATGCTCGCATCCCCGACACATGATGAACTGAATGAGCTCAAGAAGGCGGTTGCGCTCATGACTCCGGCAGAAAAGACCGGTGCTCACGAGCTGACCGACACGCAGGTTGCTGACATCGCCTCAGATGCGCACGTAAGTCCGGCGCTACTGGCGATATTTATAAACGGTTACGCACTCGAACATCGGAAAGCCTTACAGAGGTGAATATGAGTCTCTTCCATGGGTCCGGCATGTCTGTTCCAGAACTGGTGGCAATGCTGCTGCATACCTTGATCAGTCTGTTCGCTTCGTTCCTCGTGACGACCGCCAGCGTCATCATTGCCATAAGGTTTCAGAAATGGCATACGCTGCTGATGGCTGTTGGCGCGATCCTCTCGCTCTGTATCCGGATAGGGATGAACGCTGTGGGCTACATGCAGTCTGCCAACGTCATAAGCACGGATGTCTACCACACCTATACCGATATATTCAGCAGGGTGGGCACCGCTACAAGTCTGGCATTTGCCATAGGCTTTCTGGCGACTGCGATGTATATGCTTCGCCAGTTCGCCCCGTCGACGAAGAAAGACCCCACAGCGCTCTAGCCGTCAGTATCGCCAGAAGTAGTGCCATTCGTAGCCGAACTCAGCCTTCTGGCCGGGGTCGATGGTCGCTTTCCACTTTATCTGGCCGAGCGAGTTGACGTGGTACCACCACCACTGCCAGTTGTACCACCTCCACCAATCAGGCAGATTCCCGGCAGCTTCGCCCCAGTCCTGCGGGCCAAGCTGGCTTATCACGCCGTCGGCTGTAGCGCTTGTCACGATGCCTACTACGCCGCGCGTCACCTCGATGTCGATAGGCTCCTTCTTGTTGTTGGTCACAAAGATAGTCCCGGCAAATGCCACCTTCTCGAACTCGTGACCATTGACAGTTATGGCCTTTGGCGTCCTGCCGGTCTCGACATCACTGCGACGGGCTGAGATATCCACCGCCACCGTAAGTTCAAGGTCGCAGTCGGCGCCGATAGCGGTGTACTTTGTCATGCCCTGCGCTATGACTGTGCCCTTGCTGAGAACCAGCGCCGGAGCGGTGGTTATTGGCTGCGTGCTGTCGTTCTTCATACGAATAACGTGCTTGACCTTGGGCGTGCTCATCAGCCGGGCCAGCTCCAGCTGCTGTTCGCTGTTCAGGTTCTGTGCGATCTGGACTGGCGGCGAGAACGGCAGGTCAAGAGTATACACGTTCTTGTAAGACAACTCGTACTCCGCCACAGGGATCACCATCCTCTGGCCCTTCTTCAGGCTGATATGGTCGATGGTGAACACGAACAGGTTCTCGTTCGCCCCGGCTCCCTTGATCTCAGGCCCGAGGTCGATGGCATCGCCGCTGCCGCTCGGCCCTGCAGCATCGTAGCCGCGGTATTCGCTCATTCGTGCACTCTGGGTCATTATCGCGTTGCTGAATGCGTAGCGGCTTCGCGAATCCTCTCGGAACACCGCGCCAAGTTGTGCAACCGTCTCCTGCATTGACATCGGATCTACCGTCTCCTTGAATGCAAAGCTAGGCACACCTATCACAAGGTGAGTCTTCACGTCGGACAGGTCCTTCAGCTCGTTGATAATCGTCGCCTGAAGCTTGAGTTTCGCTTTGCCCTTGCCGTCTATCTCGATCCGGTACGAAGGTATCCAGCGGATGCCTCGCTGAACGTACGTCATGCCGACACTAACCTCCCTCTTCTCAAAGCCTCGGCCGAATCTCATTGTCATTACATTTCTAAACTCCTGCTTCTCTACCCTGCTCTCCGGTTCGTCAAGGAATGTGATATCGATTATGGCCTCCTGCTGGATCACCTTCGTACCCTCTGCGACCTTTAGCATAAGCGTCGATCCCGTAACCGGCAGCTGAGGCGGCGCGTCGGGTGCACCTATGGCTGCGAGCTCGTCGCTGCTGCGGCTGGGAATCGCCAGTATCGTGGCCTCGTATGGAGCAGGACTGCTCGACTCTCGTATCCTGACCCGCTTGCCTATGTTGGCCTTGAGGAGTTCATCGCGCGTTATCGCCGTCATGCTCAGAGTGACTATCTTCGAGCCGGATACCACGCTCTGCAGGCCTTCATCTCGGGAATATACCCAGAACGTCCCTATGATAGGACGCGGCAGGTAGTCCAGCACAATGTCTCCGTTCTCATCGACAGGCATCACCCCCTCGTGCAGGACGAACGCATGGCCGTCTTTGAAAACCGTCACTTCCCTGATGGGCATGTCCTCAAGCTTGCCTGCCTCCGCCGCATATGCCGCCCCCGACAGCGCCAGGCTGCATACCGCCACCGTCGCGATCACATGATTTGACAGGTTCTTCATGGTCGGTCCTTTCATGAAATATAGTTGCAGTGCGACCCATGCACAGAATACGACATCACACATTCACCAGCATGTAAAATGACTGTAAAAACAGATTCGGCCCCCCTGCTCTTCCTTCTACTCATCACCAGTCACGCGTTACTCGTTACTTCTTTCACGCCATCCTCCCGACCATCTCCTGTGTCACCTGCCACTTGAGTTGCTCGCCCTTCACGTACCTGCCGAGCTCTTCCACCATATACCTGCCCATCCGGCGGCATTCCATCCCCTGCGAGCCCGCGATGTGCGGTGTTACGACCACGTTGGCCATATCCCAGAGCGGAGAGTCTGCCTCCGTCGGCTCGCGGCCGGTAACATCCAGAATGGCTGTAAGGTCGGTCCTTTGTGTTAGCGCCTCTATCATCTCACCTTCCTGAACAACAGCCCCGCGGGCCGTGTTTATGAAAGTTGCGCACTGCTTCATGGAACTAAGGTGCTTCCCTTTTATCAGCCCGCGCGTCTCCGGCAGGTCGGGCGTGTGCAGGCTCACGACATCGCCTCGCTCAAACACCTCATCCAGCCCGCAAAGCTCGATACCCAGTCGCCGTGCCTCCTCCTCTCCCATAAATGGGTCGTATGCGATCACCTTGACATCAAATCGCCGAAGGTGTTCGCATACAAGCTGCGCGATCCTCCCCAGCGAGACTATCCCCACCACGCCGCCATACGCCCCCACCACGCCCCTCACCCTTGCGTATGTCCTTAGCCGCTTCGACTCCCGCGCGTAGTACCAGCACCTCTTGAGCCCGAGCAGGATCTGGCTGAGCGTATACTCGGCGACAGGTACTGCGTTCGCCGCCCACGCGCTGCAAACTATCACCCCGCGGCCCCACGACGCATCAGTCACAAAACTCTTTACCGAGCCGCTGCCATAGAACACCGCTTTCAGATTCGGAGCAGCCTTCAGGAACGCCTCGGTCATCCGCACCATACCCCATCCTGACATGACCACCTCCGCATCCTTCAGCACACCCATATCCCGTGCCAGGCTCGACGGCGTCACAAGCGGTGCATATACATCCACCAGCGCAGAAATATCTCGCCGCTCGTCAGGGCCGTAGATCATTTCGTAAGCTTCAGAACCAAGCAGGTACAGCGCTTTGCGCATCTTTGAGTCCTCATTCCGGGTCCAGGGATGGCATATACTACCCTCCGCGAATCGCCGCCCGCAAGGCTTTTTGCTTGACTGCCTGCTCACCCACGGCTAGTCTCAGCAACTTGATATCTCTCAAAAAGGCCCTTGCGGAGTAATGTATATGCAGCTGACTCAGTTGGACTCAGGGATAAAAATCCTCATCAATTACATACCCCAGATAATCATACTCATCGCAGCCATCATCGTGCTGCGGAAGTATCGCTCCTGGCTCACCATTGTTCTGGTCGTAACTGCCGCACTTAGCCTTGTCCTGCCGTTAGCCGTCATTGCCACTACCAGCGCCATGAACCGCAGGGTCGCCGAGCTGCAGCCTGAGATGCAGGGCATGAAGACGCAACAGGAAGTTCAGCAGTTCCTGACGAATGACCCCACCATACGCGACTACAACACACTTATGTCCTGGCTGCGCCAAGGCCTCTACTTCAGCGAAGTTATTCTGGCGGTGTCGCTTCTCCTGACGCTTCGCTTCCTCATGGCACGAGCTGCTGCGCCTGCCCAGCCGGCCGAGTCACAGCCTGGCACGCCGCCCGATGCAACCTGTTGACGTTCGGAAAGATCTGTCGCAGCAGGAAAAAACTGCGTGCCTTGGTCCCATAATGGCACGTGCCTCTGCACAGATGTCCCGCTTTCACTCACAATCTTGATACGGCCTTTAGATTATCTTGAGTTTGCCTCCACACTGTGCTATACTTAGCCTTACATCACTGATGTTTCCGACGTGGTTGCATTAACAAGTCCAATCGGCTGGGGGCCTTATGGGAAACATGTGGGACATTCTGGTTCTTGCGGTTATGGGCGGGCGGGGTCCGCCGGGTAGGGGATGGAGCCGTTTTTCCGATTCTTCACTTCTTGTCCAGGGGGTCGTCCGTGAAAGCTGAAAAATCAAATCATCGCGAAGTTGTAAAGCCACCGCTCTTTATCGCTCACCTCCGCGGTCCGCCGCTTGGAGCCTTGACGTCTTCCTTTCTCCCGTCCCTCGTCTGGTGTCTTCTGCTTTCTTCCGTTCGTCTTCCTGTCCGCTGTACGCTACACGCTGTACACTGCTAGAAAACAATCGCCGCATACCCCACGCTCTCCTCGCTCGCCTCTCCGTACTTCGCCAGCATCACCTCATTGCTGTGCCTGTGCGCAAGCAGCACGCCCTTGGTCCTGCCCATCGCCCGCGCTGCCGCAACTGTCGCCGCCACCGCCCCCGACCCGCACGCGTTCATCCTCTCCTCGGCAACCTCTACGATCTTCTCGGCCTCCATCGCTGTCGCAAGCGATATAAGCGCCTTGTCATTCACATCCTTCGCCCATGCTATCGCCTTCTCGCCGACACCCTTCGGGTCAAAACCATATCGCGGCCCATAATGTGTAAGGTCCGTCGAGCCGATACATACTACCTTCTTCCCCGATGCCTTGATGACCTTCGCCATATCCTCGCCGAGCTGCGCCGATAGCTCGCCCGGCATCACCATTATCGGAAGTATCCTCGCGTCTGGAAATAGATGCTGGATGAATGGCACCTGTACCTCGATGCTGTGCTCACGTCCATGCGCTTTGCAGTTGGCCTCGGCCGCGCCGCTGGCGGCTATCACCGCCCCGGCAAGCTCGGCATCCACCTCCACCTCGCCAAGCGGCGTCTGCCATGTCCCCGCATCAAAGACCGCCGCAGCCTCGCCCGCGCCATACCAGCTGTGGACAGCCCCGAAAACCACGAACGTCTCGACATCGGGATTAGTCGTCTTCACCGCAGCGAATACCATCGTTGCAAGCGCCCCGCTGAACACCCACCCGGCGTGAGGCACTATGCCTGCCACGATATCCCTGGGCAGGGGCCCGTCATATTTGCCTTCGGCCAGACACGCCTCGATTTCCTGCAGACACCGCTCGCGCCCGCCGCCGTAGAATTGCCCCGCAACTATCGCCCTTCGTATAGTCATGTCATTTGCCCTCCATATGCTTTTCCTGTAGATAAGCCCGCACACTGCATCCTCTTCCTCCTCTTCTCCCTTCTTGCTTCCGGCTTCCGGCTTCCGGCTTCTATTCTTCCACCTCCCTATTGCGGAATCCACCGCCGCAAGCTATCATCGGCCGCGTGGATCTCGCCAGCCATTGTAACTCTTTCGGAAGGGCAGCACAATGACGTCATCCAGAAACACCTGCGTCGCCGTCGTGATGGGCTCTGATAGCGATATGGCCGTAATGCAGGGCTGTATCGACCAGCTCAAAGCCTTCGGCATCGACCCCGCAGTGCGTATCATCTCTGCCCACAGGACGCCCGAGGTCGCCGCCGACTTCGCAGATAACGCTGCCGCAAAAGGCATCAAGGTCATCATCGCCGCTGCCGGCATGGCGGCGCACCTTGCCGGCTCGCTCGCCGCACGCACACCCCTGCCCATAATCGGTGTGCCTCTGGCTGCATCTCACGGCCCGGCTGGACTGGATGCGCTATTGAGCACCGTCCAGATGCCCCCGGGGGTCCCGGTAGCCAGCATGGCTATCGGCTCGCCAGGTGCGAAAAACGCAGCCGTGTTCGCCGTTGAGATACTTGCCCTCTCTGATGAGAAACTCGCCGCGAAACTCAACGCTTTCCGCGCCGAACAGAAAGCAAAAGTTATCGAAAAGGACTCTGCCATCCAGAAGGGGTAGAAGTCTTCTTCGCTTTGAAAGGAGAGACATCATGCAAGAGGATAACATTGGATTCAGCAGTACCGGCCAACCGCAGCCTGCGCAGGTGGCGCCATACGTAGCCCCGGCCACGTGCGGCCTGGCCATCGCAAGCCTTGTGCTCGGGATACTGAGTTTCTGTATACCGTGTATCCCGGCACTGATCGGCCTGATCCTGGGCATTGTCGCTCTTGTCTCAATAAGCAGAAGCAGCGGCCATCTCAAGGGTACGGGCCTGGCTGTGGCGGGCATTGTGCTCTCAGCGATATCCTTCTTCATTGTGCCGGTACTGCTGGGCATGCTTATGCCTGCTCTGGCAGGGGTCAAGGACGTCGCACAGGCCAAGGTCTGCGAGATCAATATGAAAGGCCTGTCCAACGCGATGATGGTGTATCAGAATGACTATAGCGGCCAGTACCCGACATGCTCGCAGTGGTGTGACCTGCTCATTGATAAGGCCGACGTCTCCAGAACAACTCTGTGGTGCAAGGCTCACGGCGATTATGAACGCAGCAGCTGTTACGCGATGAACAAGTATATCGAGCAGCCTGGAGCGAAGCCCGGCGATATGGTGCTGCTCTTCGAGACCGCTCCAGGCTGGAATCAGTGCGGCGGCCCGGAAATGATACAGGCTGCCCATCGCCTCAGGAATACAAAGGGATGCAATGTCCTGTTCGTCGATGGCCACGTCGAATTCGTGGAGAAGGAGAGGTTTGGCTCGCTGCTGTGGACCCAGGAGAGCTCCGAGCCCTGACGGCATCGCACAAGGCCCGCGCCCTCGACGAGGCAAAGGCGTTCCTGCGCGAACAGCTGGCTTCCGGCCCAAGACCAGCCACCGAACTCTTCGAGTCAGCTGCTGCCGAAGGAGTATCCAAGGCGACATTGCGGCGGGCTGGTAAGATACTGTGCATCGATATTCGAAAGAGGAGCAGGGATGGCGGGTGGGTATGGTCATTGCCGGAACCGCTGCTTGCGGGCGAATGAGGGTGGTTTGATGAGCATCTTGATCACCTTGGGATAATCATACTAATATAAGGGTTATGCTTGAGCATCTTGCAAGATGCTCAACTTTCCCCCACGGGCAACCTTAAGGCCACCGCCAGAGTGGCCGAAGCCTCCGGCTTCGGGAAAAGGCCAGATGGCAAGCGGGACGCTTGCCCCACACTATGGATAGAAGCGTGCGGGCGGGAGCCCGCCGACAGTCTAGATGCCCACGGGCATCTTCTGCCTTCTTCCTTCCATCTTCTGAATTCCTCCTCCTGTCTCCTTTCTCCTGTCTCCTATCTCCATATTCTCTCTTGCCTATCATTCAAGATGGGATTACTATCTGTATGGAGGTGATGTATGGAAAATCAGAAGAAAAAGCTGGATGAGAACAAGGCCCAGGCAGCCATACAAATCCTGCAGCCGCTGAAGGAGAAGCTCTATTGTGGCGATGTGTCGAAGGCCCGCCGCGCTGCTCACCACCTGTCATGGCTCCAGGAGGACGGCCTCGAGATACTCAAATCCGCCTTGCTGAGCGATGCCCAGGGTTCCACGAAGAACGCCGCCGGCTACGGCCTCAGGCACATGCATGGCAGAATGAAAAAACCCGCCCTCGAGGTCCTGAGGCAGGGCCTTACCTACCCAAACCCCATGACCCGCGACATCAGCAAAAGAGCCCTCGAGATGGCCGCAAGGAAATGATGTTCATCTGGAGCCCACTCCGCCAAGAGATAAGTTTCGCCTCTGTCATACCCAGGGTAATAAATGGCATGGGCGAATACACAACATCCTGTCTGTTTGTCCAGCAAGCATATCTGTTATCTTCTAGGTTGCCTATGGCTCGCTGCTTACGGCCGACGGCTGGGCTTTGCCCCGGCCACTTTGGCCACCGCTCCCTTGGCTCGCCGAAGCCTTAGCGAAGGCGGCCGCGCTACCACAACATTTCACGCCAGCTCCCGCGCATAAAAAAGGCCGCGTCTCCGTACGCGGCCCTGCAAAAGTTGGAAGGGGTAGAATATCACAACGCGCAGCCACCATGGCTGCCGCACATCAGCCTACTTCCACGACCGAATTATACTCACCATATGGGTTCATCTCGGCGTTGGTGTTATACGGATCCTGTTGCCATTGCCCGTCGACCACCAGCCGGTACCTGTACCTGCCCTTTGCAAGCGGCAGCTTCAACTGCCACATTCCATTCTCGTTCACCCTCGTCATCGGCGCATCTTCCGGCTTCCACCCGTTGAAATCCCCCGCAAGCTGCACCGTTTGAGCCCTCGGATACAGCGACGAGAACAGCACCGCCTCGCCTTCCTGCCGCGTGCCATAGAAATCGGCAAGCTTCTCTTCCAGCGTCACTTCCGGCTGCTTCTTCTGCACTCCCTCTGCCGGCGCCGGTGTAACGCTCGCCAGGAGTTGTTCGGCGCTTGTGCTTATCGCCTCAAGCTGCTTGCTCAGCGAATCGACCATAGCCTTGGTCTGGTCCTTTACCTCTTCGCCCACTATCTCGGTCACAAGCCCCTGGAAATCTCTGTAGCCCTTGCTGGCCGGATCGTATTCCGAGATCGGCTGACCCAGACTCGCAGCCTCTTTCAGCTTCGTATTGAAATTGACGACCGTCTTGAACATCCTGTCGCCGAAAAGCTTCTTCAGCTCGCTCAGTATCTCGCGGCCCATCTTCGTGCGAATGTCGTACATGCTGGCCAGGACCTTCACGTTCAGTTCCTGGTTGCACTGCCTGCACAGTATGCTGAGCGTATCGAGCTGCTTCGAGAGGCCATGCAGCGAGAAGTAACCGGTCTCCGCTGGGACTATCACATCCGTTGCCGCCCTCAGCGCCGCCAGCGTCAAAAGCCCCACGGCTGGCGGGCAATCGATGACGACAAAGTCATACTTGCCATCGAGCCTCGTAAGCACTTTCTTCAGGCAATCCTCTCTGCCGGTGACGCCCGCCATCTGCTGCTCAAGCGCCGCGAGGTCAATGCTGGCTGGCGCAAGCTCGAGACCTTCACATATCTCCCACAGCACCTCATCAATGTGCATCGGGCGATCATCCGCCGTGCTGATGAGCACGTCATAGATGCTCTGCTCAATCTGCTCTTCAGGTATGGCCAGACCGACTGCGCAATGTCCCTGCGGGTCCATATCGACCAGAAGAGTTTTTCTCCCGGCCTTTGCCAGCGTGCTGGCCAGGTTGATGGATACTGTTGTCTTGCCACACCCGCCCTTTTGGTTCACGATTGCGATGGTCCGCATAGCACAATCCCTTAATGCTCTGCACGTCCGGCTTGCCCGGATGGCGAAAATCCGTTTATCTATACTGATAAAGACTCACCTTTTAAATCGGCACGGGGCCTCTGAAAACTTTATGGCTTTTATCGGACTGGCGGCAAAAAGTCCAAAAAAAATCGGCTTTTTCAGGCCTGAACCGGCCGATTAGAGGACCTGCACGCTTACCGGACTGCCCTGTCAGCCCTGAAAAATACCCCCGTAGTAACCACTATTTGAAGGTATTGGTGTCTTCCAGCAGCTTCCTGAAGTGGTCGAGGAATTGGGCAGCGTAGGCCCCGTTAGTTATGCGGTGGTCGACCGACAAGACCATTGCCATCAGCTTGCGCCTAAGGATGTCGCTGCGAACGGGGACAAGTGCATCTGATATCTGGCCTACGCCCAGGATGCTGCACTGGCCGGGCACTACTATCGGTATGAATGACTCAATGCCGAAGGCTCCGAGGCTGCTGACAGTTGTGCAGCCGCCCTCGAAGTCCTCAAGCGTCAACTTGTTGTTTCTTGCTTTATCTATGAGCATCTTGCTGTCGGCTGCTATCGCCCCCACGTCCTTCTTCTGGCAGTTCTTGACAATCGGCGCGACAAGGCCATCGGGAACGGAAATGGCCAGACCGATGTTGATACTGTCGGCAAGTACTATGAAATCATCCGTGAACTGGCCCGTCATAATGGGGAACTTCTCGAGTGACAGGGCAAGCGCTTTTATGATGAAGTCATTGTATGCGATAGTTTGTCCTTGCTTCTTGAGTTGCTCCCGAAGCTCGACCAGGTCTGTCACATCGGCACGGACCTGCAGGTAGAAGCACGGTATCTCTCTCTTGGATTGGACCATTCTCTGACCCGTGATCTTCTGCAGCTTTGTAAGCGGCACACGCGAGCCGAGCTTGAGCTGGCCGACTGGGGCAGCGGCCGGGACGGCCTTTATACCTGCGCCGGTTCTCTCAACATCTGCCGCGACTATTCTGCCGCCGGGTCCCGAGCCCTTTATGGCTGCCAGGTCTACGCCCTTCTTCCTCGCGAGCATCCTGGCCTTCGGAGAGGCGAAGACCTTTCCACCGGCCTTCATCGCCGGTTTCCCCGCCGGGGAATGCGCAGGCGACACAGCGTGCGCTCCCGCCTCTGCAATCGCTGCCGGAGCGGAACCCATCAATGAATCAATGTAGCCTGCCGGGATCTCATCCTTCTCGCCGGCCACAACCATCAGAAGACTGCCCACGGGCAGCACATCTCCCTCTTTGGCGGCGATGAACTTCACAAAGCCCTCAACCGTTGATTCCATCTCCATCGTGGCCTTGTCAGTTTCTATCTCGAAGAGCACATCGCCGCGCTTGACCTGGCCACCTACCTTGACAAGCGCTTTGACTATGGTACCCTCTTCCATTGTCTGGCCCATTTTCTCAAGCATGACGGGTTTGACTCCCGCAGGCAATTCCACCGCAGCGGGCGCGGCTGCCGATGCCACCGCATGTGTAGGCCGCCCAATCGTCGTGCCCACCTTCGTCGTGGCTGCCGGCACCGAATCATCCTTGCCGCCGACGAGCATAAGTGTCGCGCCGCAGGGCTGAACATCACCTTCCTTAACATCAATGCGTTTCACGAATCCCTCAACAGCGGACTCCATCTCCATCGTGGCCTTGTCAGTCTCTATCTCAAAAATCACATCGCCGCGCTTGACCTGGTCGCCGACCTTTACAAGTACCTTGACTATGGTACCCTCTTCCATGGTCTGGCCCATCTTCTCAAGCTTGACCTCTTTGATGCCGGCAGGAAGCGGACCGGACGCAGCCGGGGCTGATGCCGCAGGAGCAGCAACAGGAGCTGACGATGGCTGTGCAGGGGCAACGGTTCCGGCACCGAGAGAAGCAAGGAACTCCTTGCTCACAACCTCATCTCTGGCGCCGACGACAGCGACAGGAGCATTCACGGCTACCACTGAATCCGCGGGAACAAGAATGGCCTTTACCACGCCATCGGCGGGGCTGTCCATCTCCATCGTGGCTTTGTCGGTCTCAACCTCACAGAGAACATCGCCTCGTTTGATCTCTGAGCCGACCTCGACCAGCCACTTGACGATGGTCCCTTCTTCCATCGTCTGACCCATCTTCGGCAATCTGATTTCTTTAGCCACTATATACTCCTGTGCAGCCCGGCTGCTCTTTGTCTCATCTGCAAAGGTTCAGAACATCTTTCTGACGGCTTCGGTTATGCTGTCCACGTTGGGTATGCTGGCGATCTCCAGCGGCTCACTCATCGGTGGGGGAACATCAGCAGCGGCAAGATTGACCGGCTTTGCATCGAGCCAGTCAAAGCCGCATGTGCCGTCCTCGAACTGATACTCGCCCAGAGCGCCTACAACCTCCCTGCCGACACCGCAATGGCCGAAACCTTCACTCACCGTCACAAGCCTGCCGGTCTTGCGAACGCTGCGCGCGACCGCGGCAATATCCATCGGCTTGAGCGTACGCAGGTCGATGACCTCGGCATCGATGCCGTGGCCGGCCAGCCTTTTTGCCGCCTCGAGGCTCCACATTGCCATTCTGCTGTAGCTGACCATCGTGACATCCTTGCCCTCTTTCTTCACATCAGCCACGCCCAGTGGGATGATATACTCATCGGTCGGTACCGCGCCCATCTGGTTGTATGTAGCCTTGTGTTCGATGAAGACGACCGGATTATCGCTGCGAACCGCGGCTTTCAGCAGCCCGATGGCGTCGTATGGCGTCGAGGGCATCACAACATAGAGCCCCGGCACGTGAACAAGCCACGCTTCCAGGCTCTCGGAGTGATGCGCTGCGATGCATCGGCCCACGCCTCCTTCGGTCCTGAGCACCATCGGTACCTTCGCATGGCCGCCGAACATGTAGCGGTTATAGGCACCGACGTGCACAAGCTGGTCCATCGCTATCGTGAGGAAGTCAACGTACATTATCTCGGCTATCGGCCGCAGCCCGCGAAGCGCTGAACCTACTGCCGCGCCAGTTATTGCCGCTTCAGATATCGCCGTATCGCGGATGCGCTCTTCGCCGAATTCCTTCAGAAGCCCCTTGGTAGCTGCGTAAGCGCCACCATACAGGCCCACATCCTCGCCCATGATGAAAACCTTCTTATCTCTCCTCATCTCTTCGGCCTGAGCCCGGCACACGGCTGAGCCTATACCCATCATGGCCATGCCGTATTCTTTCTTGACCATCTCGGCAGCTATGGCAGCAGCGTCTTTCTTGGTCATACCCTTGGGAGCGCTGGCCAGCGATTTCTCATAGGCCTCCGTTGCAGCCATCGCCTTCTTCGCCATTTCAGCATCGTGCGCCTTTACTTCTGCAGGGTAGCCCTCTTCGACATAGACGTCCTTCGTGAGGTTCCTGGGGTCGGGTAGCGGGCTTTCCATCGCAAACTTTGTTGCTGCTTCGATAGTCGCGTCAGCCTGCGCCTTGATGGCATCAAGCTCGGCTTGAGTGGCAATGCCTTCAGATATAAGCCTCTCGGAGAGGACCGTTATCGGATCTCTGTCGTGCCAGCGCTTCTCTTCATCCTTCGTTCTGTACTCACGGGCATCGCTGCGCGAGTGCCCGTACCAGCGGTACGTCTTGGTCTCCACGAGTATCGGCGAATTGGTCTCGCGAGCGACCTTGATGGCATCCCGGATAGCCAGGAACACATCCACCACATCCTGCCCGTCGACTATCATCGCAGGCATGTTATATGCAGCCGCCCGGACGGCAATATCCTTTACATTGGAGGCAGGTACTGCCCCTTCGACCTCCGCCTCATGGAACGGAACGCTCATCCCGTAGAGGTTATTCTCGATTATCGCCACCACCGGTACCTTCCATGTGCTGGCCATGTTCAGCGACTCATGGAATGTCCCCGTGTTTGTCGCGCCATCACCGAAGAACGAGAGAACGACTTTGCCAGTGCCCTTGTACTTCTCGGCAAAGGCTGCACCCACGGCCGGGGCCTGGTTGCCGCCGACGATCCCGGTCGACCCAAGGTTATGGCACTTGTTAACATCGGCAATGTGCATCGAGCCGCCGCGGCCGTTGCAATAACCCGTCTCCTTGCCCATCAGTTCTGCCATCATCCGGTTCCAGTGGGTCTGCCGCTCCTCCTCGGTTTCGGCGTACTTATTACCTACAGCACCGCAATGACCATGTCCCCGGTGGGTAGAGCCGATCACATCACCCTTCTCCATCGCGGCAATCGCCCCTACGGCGACTGCTTCCTGACCGGCATACAGGTGCGATGCGCCCTTTATGATGTTCTGACCGAGAAGGTCGTAAACCTTCTGCTCAAAGAATCTTATCTCGCAGATAGTCCTGAGCCAGTCCTTCAGGACCTCGGGGGTGACCAGCTTCGCTTTCAGCAACTCGCTGGTTTTCTTCTTCTTGTCTCGCCTGTCGTCAATATGAAAATCGAATGCCATACTTCTCCTTTGCTTCCTGCGACAACCACATGTCGCCAACAATCTCTGGTATCCAATTGGTTGCGATTATACTACCACAAGACTACGAAAAAGACAACCCAAGAGAACATCGCGGTGGCTGAATAAAACAGAAACGGACGCGAAATCGAACAGAAACAAACAGAAAAGGCTTGACAGCTGCGATGACGTACGGTAAACTCATCCTTGGCTGCATATGTCCGCCAAACGGCATAGGTCTTTTTGCGAGGTTGAGAATGGGCTTACTGGCTGAACACAGGCATCAACACATACTCAATGCGCTTCAGAATAACAGCCGGGTGGAGGTTTCCGCCCTTGCCAGGGAACTGGGCGTAACCGAGGTTACGATACGGCGAGATCTGGCTGCCCTCAACAAAGTGGGCCTCGTAAAAAAAACCTACGGTGGCGCGGTTCCACCGCCCGTCCCAGAGATGAATCTGTCCGTGAAGTTTCGGCAGAGCCGCAATCTTAGCGCCAAGAAGATCATCGGAAAACTTGCTGCGGACCTCGTACAGAACGGGGACGTCATCTTCCTTGAGGCCGGCTCAACCTGCTACGAGATAATCCCGCACCTGGCGCGATTTGAAAGCCTCACCATCATCGTCAACAGCCTCTACCAGCTCAGCCGCCTGCACGAGCTCACCCGTCACCGCGTCATCATCACGGGCGGCCTTTACCGCCCTGACAGAATGGACATGGTCGGCCCGACAGCCGAGGCCACCCTCTCTCAGCTATCCGGATTCAAGGCCTTCACTGGCGCAGACGATATCGCTATCGATGCCGGCATCTCCGGCGCCGATGTTGTCACCGTAGGATTTGCGAAGCTCATCGCTCAGCGCGCCAGCACGCTTGTTTTCGTCGGCGACCACACCAAGTTCGATAATCCCGCCCTCTACAAGATAACCGATATAGACGAGCTCGATTACATCGTGACTGACGTTGCCCCATCCCAGGAATGGTTCGCAGCAGCGAGGGAGAAGAACATCACCATCATCTACCCCAAGTAAGGATATAGAGGTATGTCACACCAGGAAGACGCCCTGCAGCTATTCTCATGCGGCGCTAATTGCGCTCAGGCTGTACTTGCCTCGTTCGGTGCGCAGGTCGGGCTCGAGCACGAGCAGGCTATCAAGATAGCAGGCTCTTTCGGCGGCGGGATGAAGCAGGCCCTGACGTGCGGGGCAGTTACGGGCGCACTTATGGTCCTCGGATTGAAATATGGCTGCCCTGACCATACAGACATGAAGGAGAAGGCAAGGATAACGGCTATCACTCGCGACTTTGAGATGCGATTCGTCGCACACCACGGCACGTTATGCTGCAAGGACCTGCTCGGCATCGATATCAGTACAAAGGAAGGTCACGATGAAGCCGCTGCAAAGGGCCTGTTCAGGTCCGAATGCACTCGCTTCATAACTTCCGCGGTGGAGATACTCGAGGAAATGGCGGCTGACTAGGAATAGACTGAACCATCTGGGGCGCGGGCCCTGAGGAGGTTGGATTGCAGATCAAACTCGTATACCCGCGACTGAGTCTGCGGCCAATGGACTCCGAGTTCAAAAGAAGGATGAGTCCATCGCTGAGCCTTCTTGTATTGGCGGCATTGACACCCGCTGAGCATTCCGTGGAGATTCAGGACGAGAATACCGGTACACTTCGTCTGAATGATCAACCGGACCTCGTTGGTATAACTGCGAATGTTGATACAGCGAGGCGTGCATACGATATAGCAGGTAGATATAGGTTAAGAGGCATTCCCGTCATACTTGGCGGCTTGCATCCCTCCGCCCAGCCGGATGAGGCGTCTCAGCACGCGAACTCAGTATGTATCGGTGAAGGCGAACACCTGTGGGAGCACATATTGCGGGACACAATGAGAAGGGAACTTAAGCCGCGATACTACAATCCGCGGCCAAGCAATGTGGCGATTACCCCCACTCCCAGGTGGGAGTTGATTGATACGTCCAAGTATTTGTACACCAATATTCTGACATCGAGTCGGGGGTGCTCTTTCAGGTGTGAGTTCTGTTACAACAGTTGTGCATATGTCCACAATGTCTATCGCAGTCGTCCTATTGAGAATGTCATTGCCGAGATAGTTGCGCTCAATTGCAGACAGGTCATGTTCATAGACGACAATTTCATTGGGAATCCGGAAAGCACTCGTTCTCTGGTAGCTGCGATTAAACCTATGGGACTCACATGGCATGCGGCAGTTTCGACAAACATCAGCAAGCATCCGAAGTTGCTTGATGAAATGGCCGAAAGCGGTTGCAGAAGTCTGTTCATTGGTTTCGAGTCGGTCAACGATGACTCCCTGAGGAACGTGGGAAAGCATCATAACCACATCTGTGAATACGACGCTCTAGTAAGGCAAATACATAACCGCGGGATCATGGTGAATGCGTCAATGGCGTTCGGAATGGACTATGACAGAGTTGATGTATTTGACAGGACTCTTGATTGGCTGCTGACAAACAAGGTGGAGTCACTGACTGCGCATATTCTGACGCCATATCCAGGCACAGAACTGTTCAGACGGCTGGAGGCCGAGGGGAGGATAATCGACCGCGACTGGACGCATTACAATACGTCAAATGTGGTGTTTCGCCCCAAGCATATGAGCCCTTATGAACTCAGAGAGGGCTATCTCCGCCTTTACAGCAGTTTCTACTCAATGCGGAATATAATCAGAAGAATGCCGGATGACAGCCGCCGCATACCGTATCTCTTGTTCAACCTCGGCTATAGGAAATGGGGCAAGGCAGTGTCACTGTTGGGCAGAATAGGCCTAATGCAGCGCATCGGCACTTTTGCCAGGCGATTGTCATATGGAATATAAACACGATGCCCTGAATGTCAATCTTCAGGCGTCAGAGTGCCCAGCTACCTCGCAGCGTCCATCTCCTGCTGGTGGCGCCGCATCAGTGCTGCACGAGTCACCATCCCTATGAAGATGCCGCCCTTCTCATCGCTCACAACCGGCAGCGCGTCGGTCTCGTGCCTGGCGAACTTGTCCAGCACAGTATCAAGTGTCTCTTCGGCGCTGACCGTAGGCACAGTACCGTCAACAAGCTCCGAAGCCACAAGAAAAGGTACCGATTCCCTCTGCAGGAGAACCGCCCGCAGGTCTCTGGCCATAAGCATGCCGAGGTAGTGCCCGTCTTTATCTGTCACGATAAAGTCGCTCAGTTCAGTCGACAGGGCCCTGTTGATAACCTCCTGCACGGGAACATTATCCTGAACTATCTCAAACCGGTGCTGCATCACCATCCGAACCGTCAGGCGCCGCAGCATCGCACGATTGGCCCTCGAGACAAAGTCGATTCCCCGGCGCCTGAGCTTCAGCGTGTATATCGAGTCCCTAAGCATCAGCTGTGCGCCAGCCGTCGCGATAGTCGCCGAGAACATCACCGGCAGAATGATATGATAGCTCCTTGTCATCTCGAAGACTATCACTATGGCAGTAAGAACCGCATGAGTGGTCGCAGCAACCACCGCAGCCATCCCCACGATCGCGTACGTCTCGGCATGTATGCCCGTGAAGAGCCCCGTCCTCTCCATGAGCAGCCCAAAGGCGTAGCCCGCGGCCGCCCCCATGAACAGTGACGGCGCGAACACGCCTCCCGACCCGCCGCTGCCAAGCGTAAAGCACGTTGCACCTACTTTGAACGCCAGCACCAGCACCAGCATTGTGACGCTGAGACCCAGTGGCGAAGCCGTCTGACCCACATCCGCCCCGATACAACGGCCGATGAAAGGATATCCGTTGCCGAAAAGCACCGGCTCCCCCGCACGCGTGTCGCCAAAACCATAGACCGCCGCTACCCCGAGGATGCCCAGCATTATCGCACCTATCGCGGGCTTGAGGATCTGATGAGGTCTGGCCTTGTCAAAGATGTCTTCTGTGGCATAGAGAGCCTTGACAAAAATGACCCCGACGGCAGCGGCGATTACCCCCAGAACCACGTAATTGCCCAGCTCGTACCACCGGCACACATAGACCGTATTGGGGCTGACCAGCGGGAATATCGCCTCGTTCTTCCCGAGAAAACCGCTGACCGTCACGGAGCTTATCACCGAAGCCACAAGCACCGGCGAGAATGTTTTAAAGCTCATCTCGCGCAGAAATATCTCCAGCGCAAAAAGCACTCCGGCGATAGGCGCGTGGAATATGGCCGAGATACCGGCAGCTGCCCCGCAGCCCACCAGCACAGCCATATTGTGCTTCACTATGCCAAAATACTGCCCTACGCTTGAACCGATGGCCGCCCCTATCTGTATGATCGGTCCCTCTGTCCCGGCCGAGCCGCCCGAGCCGATCGTCAGTGCCGAGGAAACAGCCTTGGCCAGCGCCACTCTCGGCCGGATGATGCCGCTGCGCCTGGCTATGGCATCCATCACCTCCGGCACGCCGTGACCCTTCGCTTCGCGTGCAAAAAAGTACGTTATCGCACCGACCAGCAGACCCCCAACTGTCGGAAGCAGGACAAGCAGGAACCACTTGCCATGGTAAAGACCCTGAAATCCTTCACCGCCATAGCACAGACGGTGGAAATAATGAATAAGTTTCGTGAAACCAACCGAACCCATCCCAGTGAGGCCCCCGATGACCACCGCCATCAGTATGAGGAACGACTCCTCACTGAAGCCCAATCGCCGCAGACCTATGCTGATAAGCCTGCGTATCTTCTGCCCGACTGTCAATCTCTCGCCTTGCCCAGACATCTATAATAACCTTTACATAACCGAGTGAAGGCCTAGATGGTAGAGCCTCCCTATGTCAATAGCAAGGGTCTTATCAAAGACTCCTCCTTGTCGCTGGCGCAACAAAAACGGCTCCACAGACGCTCAAAGCCTGTGGAGCCGCAGAAAAATCGCAGTCTATCTCTGGTGCTTTCCAGCCTTACTGCTGACCGGCGCCGGGCCTGCCGCCGCCCTGCCTGCCCTGTCTGCCTTCAGGTCCTTGTCCCTGGCCCTGCCGCTGACCGCCGCGCATGCGGTTCATACGCTCAGCCATCTGGGCCTGAGCTTCTTTGATAAGCTCATCGAGCTTCGTCTTCTGCTCAGCAGTCAATAGAGCCTTGACCTCTTTTGTAGTTGTAGCTTGGAGCACAGCCTGGTCGCCGTATGCCTTACCAACTTCCGTAGCTGCCGCACGAATATCAGCTTCCGTAGCGCCCGCTATGGCTAGATCGTTCAGTTTGCTCGTAGCAGTCCGTATCGCGATCCATGTCGCCTGCACTTTCTCCTGGCTTCCTTCCTGAATCGCCTGGACCTTCGTCTTCTGCTCTTCGGTCAGCTCAAGACGCGGCACAAACTGCCATATCGACGCAGCACCGAACATGCCTCTCATGCCGCCGCCACCCGCCGCCATACCCGGAGCCCCTGCGGTCCTTTCCCTGGCAGGAGGAGGTGGAGGAGGTGCAGTCGGCTCGTCATCAGCCGCAAAGACCTGTGCGCATGTGGCAACAACTGCCACCGCTGCCAGCAGCATCAGATACTTGTACATGCTCTTCATTTGTTTTCCCTTTCGTAAAAATGTGGTTTGATGTCGCGATTGCTCCCTCGGAGCTGATCTCGCTGCTTTCAACTCTGTACACAGTAGAGGACGTTCATGCCTGACCCCCTATTGCCTGAACTTTGTGTACATGACCTTCACTGCTAACCGCAGCCCGCAAGTTTACCCGCCAGCAGGCACGGTGCAAGCTGAATCTGTAAGCCTCCTCATATCCGTACCAGATCATGATCTGGACAGAAGCTGGACAATACTCATTATATGCATATTATGTATCGTGTTTGTTGCCTACTATACCACCAATCTGCCTGCCGGAGATGATTTCCCACCCATCCCGGACATTACCATCACATAGGGTAATTGACCATTTGCGCATGGTTCCAGCACTTTTGCGCAGTATGTGTCCAACCGATTTGTGTCGGTTGCCCAAAAATGATACAATGCGCATTTGGGTGGCGCTTCGGGGGCAGGCGAGCTGTGCGTTCGTCGAGGTGCCACATACCAAGCAGGTACTGTAGTAACCTCATTCCTTCTATTCCGGAGGACGTTTTAGTGAAGAAATTTGTAGTAGCGGCTGTCCTGGCATGGATGGCCATGTGCGGGCCCTCGTCTGTCTATGGTGTGCCAGCTTTCCCCGGTGCCGAGGGCTGGGGGGCAACGGCCACAGGCGGCCGTGGCGGAGCAGTCTATGAAGTGACAAACCTCAACGATAACACCTCGCCGGGCAGCTTCCGCTATGCCGTGACAAGAAGCGGTGCAAGAACTGTCGTCTTCCGCGTATCGGGAACGATCCACCTGACCTCCGACCTGAGTATCTCCAACGGAAACCTGACCATCGCCGGGCAGACAGCTCCCGGCGACGGAATATGTATCGCCAACGGAAGCATAACGATCAGTTGCAGTAATGTTATTATCCGTTATATGCGATTCCGTCTTGGCGACTGCTGGCCGAACGGCACAGACAACAATGACTCGGATGCCATCTGGGGACGTTACCAGAACCCTGTGATACTTGACCATGTCAGCGCAAGCTGGAGTATAGACGAGACGCTCTCGTTCTATGCCAACACGAACTTCACCGCGCAGTGGTGCCTGATAACCGAGAGTCTGCGCTACTCTCATCACGAAAAGGGCGCCCATGGCTACGGCGGCATCTGGGGCGGTACCAACGTGTCCTACCACCACAATCTTCTGGCGCATCACTCTTCGCGCAATCCGCGAATAGACGGCGAGCTGAACACGAACGCCGATCTTCGGAACAACGTCATATACAACTGGGCCTTCAACAGTTGTTATGGCGGTGAATATGCCACGGTCAATATAGTCAACTGCTACTATAAGTACGGGCCGGCAACAAGCACCAGTGTCAGGGACAGGATCGTGAATCCGAGTCTCAGGAAGGACGCCGCAGGTCTCCCCATTGTCCCGCACACCTATGGCCTGTGGTACGTGAACGGCAACTACGTCAATGGCTATCCAACCGTAACCGCCGACAATTGGGCCGGTGGCGTCGACCCCGAAGGCGGCAGTGGCGAGCTGTCGCTGTGCAAGTCGCTTACGCCGTTTCCGGTGGCTACAACATATCCAGTTACACAACAGACCGCACAAAATGCCTACAGCTATGTCCTGGCCAGCGCCGGCTGCAGCCTAGCGCGTGACTCCATCGATACTCGCATCATAGGGGAAGTGCAGACCGGTACGGCTACTTATGGCGGCCTGACACCCCCGGTCTATGGCTCGTACTCCGGCATCATAGACTCCCAGACACAGGTAGGCGGCTGGCCAACGCTCAATTCGACCACGCCGCCCGTGGACAGCGACCATGACGGCATGCCCGATGACTGGGAAATCGCCCGCGGCCTCAATCCGTATGACGCCGCAGACAGAAACGGCGACCGCAATTCCGACGGCTACACTAACCTCGAGGAATATATTAATGGTCTGTGCCCCGATCCGTATGGTGCCGACCTGACCCCGCCCCAGCCTGATCCAATGACATGGGATATCACGCCCCATGCCACTAGTGACACCTCAGTTGAGATGACAGCTACGACCGCTACAGATGCCAGCGGTGTCGAATACTACTTCACCTGCACCGCTGGCGGCGGCCACAGCTCAGGCTGGCAGGACAGCTCCACCTACACCGATACCGGCCTCACCAGCGGTGTGAACTATACCTACACCGTCAAGGCCCGCGACAAGAGCACTATGAAAAATGTCACGGCGCCCTCGTCGCCTGCGACTACTTCGCCGCCTGACACGACGGCTCCGACTCCAGACCCGATGACATGGGCTACTGTCCCGTATGGCAGCAGCTTCCATTCGATATCCATGACTGCAACCACGGCGACCGACGTAAGCGGCGTGGAGTACTACTTCACTTGCACGACCGGCGGTGGCCACGACTCAGGCTGGCAGAACAGCCCGACATATATCGACCTCGGACTGACGGAAGGTGCAACATACTCGTACACCGTCACGGCACGCGACAAGAGTGTTGGTCACAATCAGACCGGCGCTTCCGGCGAGGCGAGTGCTTCTACACTGGTGGATAACGCCGCCCCGTCGCCCGACCCTATGACATGGGATATGGCGCCCACCGCGGCAGGCTTGTACAGCATAACCATGACCGCCACAACGGCCTCTGACGAGTCAGGTGTGGAGTACTTCTTCGCTTGCACCGCCGGCAGCGGCCACGACTCCGGATGGCAGGATGAGACCCAGTACACGGATACCGGGCTCGTCAATAACACTACTTATGCCTATCGTGTCATTGCACGTGACAAGAGCCTGCTGCAGAACGAGACCCAGTGGTCAGACGAGAGAGAAGCGACCACCGTTCGCTATGAGTGCACACCGTCGATCATCGCTGACCTCGACGGCGATTGCCAGACAGACTTCCAGGACTACGCTCTTCTTGTTGCACAGTGGAGCTCAGCCGAGCCAAATGATCCCGTCGTCAACGGCTCATTCGATTCGGATACTTCAGGCTGGCTCTCAGGGTCGATGGCATACTACATCGGCACCATGACATCGTCGTTTGACGGCACAGAAGGCGCTCCCGCCGGTTCAGCCAGACTCGAGGCAGACACCACTCTGACCGATGTCGACGGACACTACTTCTATCAGATAGTCCCGGTCATCAGCGGCAATCGGTACAGGCTCTCAGGCGAGTGGAAAGGCAGCCTGACGGGCCTTGTCCCCTCGACGCCCGGCGCCCTCAACTGGCTGTTCCTGTTCGTCGGCTTCACGGACGACGACCCCTTCCTCGACGGCTCTGTTTGGGAGACGCTGGCTTACGCAAAAGCCTATGGCGACCCCAATTTCAATATAGGCACGACCGGCTCATGGGACTGGGAACCACTCATCTCCTCGCCATATGATGGACCGACTGACGGTATCTTCACCGCCACCGCCGACCACGCTGTAATAGCGTTCGGCCTTGGCGGTACGTACGGCTCTGGCCCGACCCTTGTCAACATTGACAACATAGGTTTTGAAGAAGTTCCCGACTGCCCGCCGATAGACCTGAATGACGATTGCTCCCTCGACTTCCTTGACGTGCGCCTATTCGCGGCGGACTGGCTGACCTGTAACAGGGTCCCGTCCGGCGAGTGCCTTACCCAGTGACTTGTCTGGATTGAAGGATTGACATAAAGACTTCCATTCTTGTGCTCGGCACGCTCTGTGCCGTGCCGAGCGGCCCCCGCGTACTCATACGATACCTGCCCCAGCGACTTTGAAGCCCTGCAGCAGTTCGCCGCCGACTGGCTGACGTGTAGCCGCAACGCGTCGACTGAATGCTGGAGCTGATCATAGTCTCATAGGGCTAACACACATGCAGTTGGTGAGGTCATGGCGGCAGGAGTGGAGGATGTCGCCGAAAATTCCCCGTCGCAGGTCTGGTTTTTGAGGGTCTCCGGGCACTTTCTGCGCGCAAAAAGACGACTGTGCGAAATCTGCCGCTTGGTTGGAAACCTCGCGAGGGTATAATGCTGTTGTACGGGCCCCGATAGAGGGTCGCCTATACATACGGCCACTACCGTGGACATATGTAACGACCGCCAAAATCGCGGAAACAGTAGTTCGGTCGGCTCGACAGAAAGGTTGAAGGATATCCATGAGAATTCACAGACACGGCACAGCTGCCATCATCGCTTGTGTTCTAATCGCATCCTGTGCATCCGCCTACGACTCTTGCCCCATCGGCTTTGCCGCGGTGAACATTCTCGGCCAGAACGGCACCACCGGCGGCGGAGATGGCCCGGTCGTGACCGTAACCGACAAGGCCGGCCTTGCCGACTACGCGGGGCGTAGCGGGCCCTACACGATCCTCGTTTCGGGCACGATAACAGGCGGCGGCACCGTAAGCGTAACATCCGACAAATCGGTAATCGGTCTTGGTGCCGATGCGTTCTTGGATGGCGTCGGCCTTGATATCAATACGCAGCATAACATTATTATCCGCAATCTGACCATTACCAATGGTTACCCTGATGCCATAGCCATACGCGCAACTCATCACATCTGGATAGACCACTGCGATCTCTCAGCCAGCTTTGATGGCCTGTTGGACACAAGTGTTGGCTCGGATTATGCCACCTTCTCAAATACGAAGTTCCATAACCACGACAAGTGTTCGCTGGTCAACAGCGGCACTAACCACTTCGAGGATGTGGGCAAATGTCATGTCACCTACCACCACAACTGGTTCGACACGACCGTCCAGCGAAACCCGCTCGCAGGCTACGGCCCTGTCCACGTTTTCAACAACTACTACACGGACATATCGAGTTACTGCGCCGGCTACCGCAGCGGCGCCAAGGTACTCGTTCAGAACAACTATTTCCTGTCGTCGAGCAATCCTCTGCATCAGAGCTATTCCAGTGTTCCGACCGACCTGCGCTACGCTGATGGTGAGAGTGTCGGCAACATCTTCAACTCCTGCAGCGGCGATATGACGGGTACCGGCATATCGTTCGACCCGAACATCTTCTATGACTATGCATTTGCCTTGGACGATGCCACGGACGTGCCCACCATCGCACAGGCCGAAACAGGCCCCATGAGCGGCTGCGATTTCGTGCTCCTCCCGGCGCCCGGCAACGGCTCCATCGACAATGCAACGCTGTCGCCGACACTGTCGTGGACGAATCTCTCTGATGCCACCTCATGGGACATATATTTCGGTACGACAACGTCTCCTGTCTGGCAGACGAACCAAACCGGACGAACATGGCCTGCAGGCACACTCTCCGCCGATACGACTTACTACTGGCGCGTCGATGCCGTCACATCAGGCGGCACTGTTACCGGCCAACTCTGGCGATTCCGCACGGCACCCACAAGCGCATCCAAGCCATATCCAGCCGATGGCCAGACTAACACGCCTCGGCGCGTTCCGAATGATTTCTACACCGTCAAGCCTATGGAGCTCTCATGGACGCCGGGCTTTGCCGTTTCCACCCACAAACTCTACATGGGCACGTCAGAAACCCTGTCTCCGGGAGACCTGAAAGACACTCTATCATCAGCAACATATGCTCCAGGGCTGCTGGAGAGCGGAACGACCTACTACTGGCGCGTCGATACGGTCAAGGCTGACACCTCGGTGGTGACGGGCGATGTGTGGAGCTTCACCACTGACCCGGTCGTAGAAGCTCCTGTCGGCCGGACGGAGGCCGAGAGCATGGTCCGTAACTGCCGCTACTACCTGATATACGTCTCGGGGTGGTCCGGCAACTACGGCGTCTGGAATGACGCAGGGCCCGGAACAATCTGTGCTTATTACTCAGGCGATTCAGCCATCTGCGATATCACACTCACGTACGAGGATGAGGGAGGAACGAGTCGATACTACCTTCTTGTCAACAACACCTCAGTCGCGCAGTGGGACGCTACCGTAGATACCGGCTCCCTTGTTACGCACACCGTTCGTGCACAACTCAATACAGGTGACGAGGTCTGCATCCAGACGTATACCGGCGAGCCGCTGGACTGGGCGCGCATCGACTGCATGGACATAAGCATTGTGCCTGGTGCAGATGACATCTATCCCCCGACGCCGGATCCAATGACATGGTCCGTCGAGCCATACGGTTCGGATTATGATTCCATCACCATGACCGCTTCTACCGCCAGCGATCCCAGCGGTGTCGAGTACTACTTTGATTGCATCTCGGGTGGTGGTCATGATAGCGGCTGGCAGGATAGCTCGACATATACTGACTACGGCCTCCCGGCCAGCACCAGCCCGACGACAACCTACACGTATACCGTCAAGGCCAGGGACAAGAGCGCCAACAACAATGAGACTTCTGCCTCTGCTCCTGCCTCAGCAACAACGGCACCCCTGACAACCGACCTTGTTCGTATCAATTTTCAGCCGTCATCTTACCCGTTGCCCATAGCCGGATACCTCGCCGATAGCGGTGGAACCTACGGCGCCAAGAGCTGCGGGCTCTCTTACGGATGGAACGTTTCTCACACCGGTACTGTGAGATCGACTAACCCTGACAGGCGGCTTGATACCCATGTACAGTGCCATGTGGGCGCATACTGGGAAATAGAGGTGCCAAACGGCATCTACGATGTGACCCTCGCCGTGGGCGACACTACCGCGGAGATCACCACGATCAGTGTCGAGGGTCTATCGTACTGGATGTACGTGCAGAGGCCCGCCAACAACTGGGCCACTATGACAAAAACCGTCTCCGTCAGCGATGGTCGCCTGACGATCAACCACGATGGCGGCGAGGAGAGCGGGGTCCACCTCTGCTATGCCGTGATCGCCCTGAAAACGACGCCCGACACGCAGGCACCGGAGCCAAGCCCGATGACATGGTCCGTGGCGCCTCGCGTGCTGAGCGACTCTGCCATTACTATGACGGCCACTACGGCCTATGATGCCAGCGGCGTCGAATACATGTTCACCTGTACTGCCGGCGGCCATAGCTCCGGCTGGCAGGATTCCACAACCTATACCGACACTGGTATAGCCGCCAATACGCCCTGCACGTACAGTGTCCAGGCCCGCGACAAGAGCCCGCAGCAGAACACCACTACCGCATCGTCTACCGCGTCTGCAACGACACTGGCCTCGCCTGACACGCAGGCCCCGACGCCTGACCCGATGAAATGGGCGGTGGTGCCACACGCGACCGGCTGCAACAGCACGGCCGTGTCCTACCGGATAATGATGACAGCTGCGACCGCAACCGACGCTACCGGCGTCGAATACTACTTTACCTGCACCGGCGGCGCCGGCGGCCACAGTTCCGGCTGGCAAAGCAGCACAACGTACATCGATACCGGCCTGACTTCCGGCGTGACATACACCTATACCGTCACTGCCCGCGACATGGGCACCAATCAGAATGTCGGCACACCATCGCTGGCAGCGAGCGCAACCGCCGGCTCTCTCCTGACGCCGCTGGTCAGAGTCAACTTCCAGAAGCCCGAAGATGACATCCCATCCGGCTATGTGGGCGATTACGGAAACTACTATGGCGATCGTGGAAACGGCTTCACCTACGGCTGGAACAAAAATCACACTGGCACTATGCGTGACTATGGCCTGTCTGGAGACCCCAAGCTTGACACTATCGTCAATTTCGAGACGAATTCCAACTGGCGACTCGCCGTGGCCAACGGCCTCTATGACGTGGAGGCCACCATCGGCGACGGGCTCTACAACAGAAGCGGCTATCACCTCAATGTCGAAGGCGTCAACTACTGGAGCAACGTGAACCTCCTCGCCCTTCAGTTCCTCACCGAGACACGGACCGTGACGGTCTCCGATGGGAGTATCCGCATCGACAACGGCCCCGCCGGCCAGAGCGACACGCGCCTCTGCTACGTCATCATTACCCCCGTCACCGCTGCCGACACCACGGCGCCGACACCTGCCACAATGACTTGGGCCACGCCGCCGACGGCAACCAGCTCTAGCTCCATCACGATGACCGCGACGACGGCATCTGATTCCTCCGGCGTAGAGTATTACTTTGCCTGCACCTCGGGCGGCGGCCATGACTCCGGCTGGCAGAGTTCCAGCACCTACATCGACTCCGGCCTCGCCAATGACACAACATATACCTACAAGGTCAAGGCCCGCGACAAGAGCGTCAATCGCAATGAGAACGCCTGGTCCAGCCCTGCTTCGGCAACCACGCCGCGTTATTCATGCACCCCGTGGGCGGCTGACCGCAACAGCGACTGCCAGGTCGATTTCAAGGACCTCGCCTCGATTGCCGGTGTTTGGACTGGCAGCCAGCCTGACTTCGCCGCCTTGCAGCAGTTCGCAGCCGACTGGCTCCTGTGCAATCGCCAGCCTGCCTCGGAATGCTGGCAATAGTAGCTGTTTCTATCTATAATGCGCCCGTCGAACGCAGCTGTGCTGGTGCTGCGCAAATCACTTGTCTACATGGAGACCTATATGTCTGGACGCAGGTTCATTGTCGCGGTTCTGTGTGTTGTTCTTGTCCCGGCCGCCGTACAGGCAGCCGAAGACATCGCGCCGATCGGGTTCGCGTCCGTCAGCGCCCTGGGCCTCGAAGGCACGACTGGCGGCGAGGGAGGGCAGGTTGTCACAGTCACCACGGCAGACAGGCTCAGCTATTACGCCAGCAGGAACGAGCCTTACATAATACAGGTACAGGGTGAGCTGCTCGCAAGCTCGATCTCCATACGCGACAACAAGACCGTCGTCGGAATAGGCGAAAGACCCACAATACGCGGACAGCTGTATGTCAATGGGCACAGTAATGTCATAATCCGCAATCTCTACATCACAGGAGCCAACGGCGACTGCATCTCCATCATTAACAAGGCACATCACGTCTGGGTAGACCACTGCGACCTGTCGGATGCGACAGACGGCCTGTGCGATATCACAAGGCAATCAGACTACGTTACTGTCTCCTGGTGCAGGTTCAGCTATAGCAAACCGGAGGGCGACCACAGGCTCATATGCCTGATAGGTTCATCGGACAAACACGTTGCCGACGCAAATGCACTGCACATCACCATGCACCATAACTGGTGGGCGGAGAATTGCATTGAACGGATGCCAAGCGTAAGATATGGAACCGT
>Ga0209164_1000828_pt1 | contig 52799 bp, 52 predicted proteins | sample MTBNYHSulfiMetaG_FD_187458 | JGI IMG/M metagenome (GOLD analysis project Ga0209164, IMG submission 187458) | Enrichment culture microbial communities from rom New York Harbor, USA that are MTBE-degrading - MTBE-NYH (New York Harbor Sulfidogenic)... | ecosystem: Environmental > Aquatic > Marine >... | reverse complement strand
CACGCGCTTGCGAGCTTCTTGTTCTTCGGCACGCTCGTGTTCCTGGTGTTGGGGGAGTCGACGAGACTGTCAGTACGGGTGTCGGTCTCGGCGGTGTGCGTCGTCCTGGCCGTCGGTGTCGCGATGTCACGCGTGTACCTGGGCGTTCATTGGTTCGGCGACATCGTGGCGTCGTGGCTTCTCGGTGCCGCGTGGATGGCGGTGACGATCGGCTCGTACTGGTGGTTCACGCGCGACCAGGTGACCTGAGCCTAGCGGGCGCGGGGCAGATTCATGCGGAAGGTGCTGCCCACACCCTCTTCCGAGGAGACCTCGAGCGTGCCGTTCGCCCGCTCGGCGACGTGGCGCACGAGCGCCAGGCCGAGTCCCGTGCCGCCGCTCTCGCGCGACCGCGCGCGGTCCACGCGGTAGAAGCGCTCGAAGATGCGCGGCAGGTCTTGCGGGGGGATGCCGATGCCGGTGTCGGTGACCGAGATCGAGACCGCGTCGTCGGTGACCTCGAGCGAGATGGTGACCCCGCCGTGCTCGGTGTACTTGATGGCGTTGTCGAGCAGGTTGTCGAGTGCCACGGCGATGTCGGTGGGATCGGCCGCCACGTACGCGTCGGTCCCTGTCGCGGGCGAATCGTCGAAGACGAGCGCGAGTTCGCGCGACTGCGCCTCGGGTCCGTGTCCGAGCAGGGCGTTCTCGATCGCTTCGCGCGCGTCGGTCACAGAGCCCGGCTCTGCCGCCGACTCGAGGCGCGACAGGTCGAGCAGGTCGCGCACGAGCCTGCCCAGGCGCTCGGACTCGTTGGCGATCTGGCGCGCGAACACCATCGCTTGGTCCACTTCGCCTGCCGACGCGGCGTCAGCGGCCGACTCGGCAAGCAGGTGGATGCCGGCGACAGGCGTCTTGAGCTCGTGGCTCGCGTTCGCGACGAAGTCGCGCCGGACGCGGTCGACCCGTGTGCGCTCCGTGATGTCCGCGATCGAGACGAGCGTGCGTGAGTGCTCGTCGGTAGGGTTGAGCGGCAGGACGGTCACGCGTAGGTAGCGTCCGTTCGGATCAGGCCCGCACTCCTCGGCAGCGGCCTGGTCACGTGCCATGTGGGTGGATATCGCGCCCTGGACCGATGCGGGTAGTCCGGCGTCGTCGTAGGGCCGGTCGCGCCAGCCGCCCGACGGTCGGCGGAACAGGCGGTCGGTGGCCGTGTTCGTGAACTGGATGCGATCGCCGTGCAGCAGCAAGACTGCCTCGGTCAGCCCGTCCAGGACGGCCCGCAAGTTGCGCTTCTCTGCCTCGAGGTCGCCGAGCCGCGCGTTCATCTGTTCGCGCAATTCTGACAGCGCGACCGACAGCACTCTCAGCTCGCCACCTTCCTGCGGGACGTGGGCGCGCAAGTTGCCCGCAGCCATCGCCTCGGCGGAGCGTGACAGGCGCATCACCGGCTCGGTGGCCACAGCGGTCAGCCGCGTGACCACGATCGCGGCGAATACGAGCGCGATGGCAAGCAGGATCAACCCCGTCCGGCGGGCCTGCGCGGCGACAGCGTTCACCTCTTCCAGCGAGGAGGACACGCGCAGCGCGACTCGCTGGCCGTCATAACTGGAAGGGACGGCCACGTAGATGCGTTCCGTGTCCTGCGTCTCACTCACCCGGCGGTCGATCCCGGGTTCGCCAGCCAGAGCCGACCGCACCTCCGGCCGATCGCCGTGGTTCTCCATCTCGGCGGGGTCCTCTTCGTTGTCGGCGAGCACTACGCCGTCCGACGCGACCACGGTCACCCGAAGGTTGGTGCGGGCGACGAGCTTCTGCGCGAAGTCCGCCGGCCTCGATGTCGTTTCGCCCAGCACCAGCGCACCGGCCTGGGCCACGGCGAGCAGGTGGTCCTCCTGCTGCTCGATCACGGTGTCTTCCAGTGGACCGAACAGAGTCCAGGCCCACGCCACGGCGAACACGGCGACGATCGCCAGGTAGCCGAACGTCAGGCGAGCCCGGTAGGAGGCGCCCCACCTGCGGGCGGCATCGGTCACGACTCCGCGTCCTCCTTGGCCACCGGTTCGAAGCGGTATCCCATGCCGTGCACCGTGTGGATATATATGTAGTCCGAGGAGTCCTCGATTGCCTGACGCAGTCGGCGGATGTGTACATCGATCGTGCGGGACGACGGAAGGAATTCGTAGCCCCAGACCTCTTGCGCGAGCCGTTGGCGTGTTTGGAGCGCCCCTGGATTCGACGCGAGGGCCACCAGCAGCTGGAACTCCTTGAGGCGAAGTCTGACCGGCTCGCCCTTGACCGCAACTCGAAGCTCACTCGGCTCCACATGAAGGTCGGCCACGTCGATGGTCTCGTCCCGCGTCAACACTTCGCGCTCCCGAACGCGGCGCAAGTTGGCCCGAACGCGTGCGAGCAGCTCCTCCATCGAGAACGGCTTAGTGATGTAGTCGTCAGCGCCGGCGTCCAGGCCACGCACCTTGTCCCGCTCCTGGTCGAGTGCGGTGACCATGATGATCGCGGTGTCCTTGTCGGTGGAGCGCAGCTCCTCGGCGAATGTGTATCCGTCCATCCCCGGCAGCATGAGGTCGAGCAGGATGAGGTCGGGAGGTGACGTGCGTGCTTTGCGGAGCGCGTCAGCCCCGTCGGCTGATACGTCGGTCTCGAATCCTGCGCGTCGCAACGCGTACCCCACGGTCTGCCTGATGATGGGGTCGTCTTCAACGACGAGTATGGATGCCATGTCCCAAGTCCTTCTTGTCGGCGTCCGGCGCGTCCATGATTGCACGCTCGCCGAGGATTTCAATCCTGTTTAACAAGGAGTTTACAGCAGGGCACCGTCTTTTACAGCGATGCAACCACTCGGCGCCTCCCAGGACCTAGCATTGCCTTCAGCCGTCGGCCGAGAGGGGCCGGCGGGGCATGTAGGACCGTCTGACAGGAGAGCATTGTGAAGGCGAACAAGTGGCTTGTGCTCGCACTCGTCGTCGTTCTCTCGCTCGGTACCATCGGCCTCGCCGGGTGCAACGGCACCACGGAAGAGGACAGCGACACCGAGACGGATGAACCCGCCGAGAACGGGGAAGGGGAGCTTACTGGCTCCATCAACGTCGAGGGGTCGGACACCCTTGTGAACATGTCTCAGGCGTGGGCCGAGGCGTTCATGAGCGAGAACCCCGGCGTCATGGTCTCGGTCAAGGGCGGCGGCTCGGGCACCGGAATCGCGGCGCTGATCAACGGCACCGTCGACTTCGCGAACGCCTCGCGCGGGATGAAGGACGAAGAGGTCGCCGAGATCGAGAATGCCGGGGGGACAGTCATCGAGACCGAGGTAGCCATCGACGGCATCGCAGTGGTCGTGAACCCGGAGAACCCGGTCACGGGACTCACCCTCGAGCAGCTCGGCCAGATCTATCGTGGCGAGATCACCAACTGGAGCGAGGTCGGCGGTCCCGACGAGGACATCGTGCTGCTCTCGCGCGACACCTCCTCGGGCACGTACGAGTTCTTCAAGGAGGCCGTCGTGGCGGCCGAGGACGAGAACGCCGAGTACGCTGCGTCCGCACAGCTGCTCGCTTCTACCCAGGCGATCGTCGACGAGGTCACCGGTAACGCAGCCGCCATCGGCTACGTCGGCCTGGGCTACCTGACCGATGACGTCAAGGTCCTCGAGATCGACGGCGTGGCCGCAAGCATCGACACCGCCAAGGACGGCAGCTACCCGATCGCGCGGTACCTGTATATGTACAGCAACGGTGAGCCCGAGGGCGCCAGCGCGGCGTTCCTGGAGTGGATCCTTGCCGAGGACGGTCAGGCGATCGTCGTCGACCAGGGCTTCGTCCCGCTCGACTAGCAGATGACCGACACGCCTCCCCATACGAGGCAGCGGTTCGGCCGCCTGGCGTTCAGCCGGGCGGCCGAACCCGTCGTCAAGTTCCTCATCCGGCTTGCCGGCTGGTCCGCGATCGCGATCCTCGCCGCCATCGCTGTCTATCTGTTCTTGGGTGCGCGCCGGGCGATCGATGAGGTCGGCCTGTGGACGATGGTCACGGGCGAGTTCTGGTACCCGACCTCGAACAACGCGCAGTTCGGGTTCCTGCCATCCGAGGCGGGCTCTGCGTGGGTCACCGTGGTCGCCCTGCTGTTGTCCGTGCCGCTCGGGGTCGCTGCGGCAGTCTACATCTCGGAGTTCGCAGGCCGGCGCACGAAAGAGATCGCCAAGTCCGTGGTCGAGTTCATGGCAGCCATTCCGTCGGTCGTGTTGGGTCTGATCGGCATCGCCCTGCTCGTGCAGAACGTGCGGGAGTGGTTCGCGCTCGACACGGGCCTGACCGCGTTCACCGCCGGCATCATGGTGGGGGTGCTGGCGTTGCCGACGATCGTGTCGATTTCAGAGGATGCGCTGCACGCAGTCCCCATGGAGCTGCGACACGGTTCTGCGGCACTGGGGAACACGCGGTGGCAGACGACGTTCAAGGTGGTGTTGCCGGCCGCTTCATCGGGGGTGTTCGCCGCGGTCATGCTGGGACTGGGGCGCGCCATCGGCGAGACGATGGTCGTGCTGATGCTTTCCGGCAACGCCGGGACCATCCCGCTCTCCCCGTTCGAGCCCGCCCGTACGCTGCCCGGCACGATCGCCAACGAACTGGGCGAAGTCGTGCGAGGCGGCGTGCACTTCTCGGCGCTGTTCGCGATGGGACTCGTGTTGTTCGTGGTGACGTTCGCCATCAACTTCGCGGCTGACGTGGTGCTTGAGAAGCAACGGCAACGGTGGCGCCGATGAGCTCCGGGAAAAGCCGCATCCGGCGCGCGCGGTTCTTCGAGGGCATCGCCCGTGTCGTGCTGGGCATGTGCACGCTGGTCGCCATCGGCAGCGCCCTGTTCTTCATCGGCTACATCTTCTACAGAGGAGCTCGCTACATCTCCTGGGAGTTCCTGACCGCAAACCCCCTCAACGCAATGACCGAGGGCGGTATCTACCCCGTGATCGTCGGCTCGGCCTACCTCGTCTTCTGGACGGCGGCGCTCGCCCTGCCGATCGGCATCATGGCGGGGATATACCTGTCCGAATACGCGCCAAAGAACCGCACGACGAGGACGATCCGGCTGGCCATCGCCAACATGGCCGGAGTCCCGTCCATCGTGTACGGGCTGTTCGGTGTCGCGCTGTTCGTGATACAGATGGGCCTCGGCCGCTCGATCATCTCGGGAGCGGCGACGCTCGCGTGCCTCACGTTGCCGGTGATCATCACCGCCACGGAGGAGGCTCTTCGGCAGATTCCGACGGACTTGCGCCAGGCATCGCTTGCGCTGGGTGCCACAAGGCTGCGCACGATCACGCGGGTCGTCTTGCCCGCCGCGGCGCCGGGCATCCTCACCGGCTCGATCCTGGGGCTCTCGCGAGCGGCCGGTGAGACGGCGCCGATCCTGTTCACGGCGGTCGCGTTCTTCGCGCCGATCGCGTCTGGTCCGCTCGACGAGACGATGGCGTTGCCGTACCACATCTACATCATGGCCACACAGTCGACCAAGGACGCACCCAACATGGTGTGGGGAAGCGCGCTGGTTCTGGTCGCGACCGTCAGTCTGCTCAACGTGGTGGTTGCGTTGTGGCGTTCGGCCCAAAGAAGAAAGGTCAGATGGTGACACGCGCTGATAGCGGAGCGTTCGACCTACGGGACGTCTCGGTCACGTACGGCTCGGAGACCGCCGTGGCTGGAGTGAGTATGCACATTCCCGCTCAATCGGTCACCGCGCTGATCGGCCCGTCCGGATGCGGCAAGTCTACGCTGCTCCGATGTTTGAACCGCATGAACGACGAGCTCGGTAATGTGTCCGTGGACGGCGAGATCTGGTTCCACGACGTGAACATCAACGACTCCAAGCAGATGGACCCTGTGGAGCTGCGCCGGCGAGTGGGCCAGGTCTTCCAGAGGCCCAACCCTTTCCCCATGACCATATTCGAGAACGTCGCGTACGGCCCCAAGACACACATGTCGTACTCGAAGGCCGAGCTCGAGGAAGTGGTGGAGTCGTCGCTGAGGCGCGCCGCGTTGTGGAACGAGGTCAAAGACCAGCTCAAGAAGCACGCCTTCGAGCTGTCGGGCGGCCAGCAGCAGCGCCTGTGCATTGCGCGCGCGCTCGCGACCGGGCCTGAGGTGCTGCTCATGGACGAGCCGGCGTCGGCGCTCGATCCCATCTCCACACAGCAGATCGAGGACACGATCGCCGAGCTCAAGGCGGCGGTGACGATCGTCATCGTCACCCATAACATGCAGCAGGCAGCTCGCATCTCAGACCAAACGGCGTTCATGCTCCGCGAATCCATGGAGCGCCCCGCCGGGCTGATCGAGGTGGGTGACACCCGCACGATGTTCACGAACCCGACCGACAAGCGGACCGAGGCCTACATCACTGGCCGTTTCGGGTAGCCCCGAGCCGTGCGCGAGCATCTCGACCGCTGGCGGACACACGCATTTACCAGGGGAAAGGACAGGACGCGCTGAGGGGGGTTAGCGCGTCCTGCTCGTAAGAGCGGCGTTCCCCGCCCCGAGGGGAGGAGGAGGAGAAAGGCGGGTCGCCGTGCTCGTCTCTACGGGAGCAAGCCACATGCCTACTTCAGGACTTTCGCTGTCTCACTCCACACGAGCCCATCGTGGCGGATTGCCGCGGGCACGACCACGGTGTATCAACGAACGTGAGCGTGCAGCTTGCCCAGCCGGCGGACAGGAGACGCATCAGTGGGAACAGGCAAGTTCGATCCAGCCAGGCTACACCGCCTCAACGATCCCGAGCGTTTCGAGATGCTGCCGCCAGCGGTTCTATGGCGTGCGCTCGAGGCCGAGGGTGCCGACGTGATCGTCGATATCGGCGCCGGGACCGGCCTGTTCGCCTCGGCGATGTGCGCACTGGCTCCCGACGCCCTCGTGTACGCAGCCGACAACGAGCCGGTCATGGTGGAGTGGATGAGGGCGAACCGGCCTGAGGTGGTAGGGGGCTGCCTCGTGCCGCTCCTTGCCGAGGAGTCGCGGGTGCCCCTTGACGATGCGATCGCCGATGCCGTGTACATGGTCAATCTGCACCACGAGCTGCTCGACCCGACTGCCACGTACTTGGACGCCAAGCGGCTGCTCAGACCCGGCGGGCGCATACTCGTTGCGGATTGGGCGCCCATCGAGACTCCCAAGGGGCCGCCGAGAGACATCCGCCCGAGTGCCGAGACCCTTGCCGCCTTCCTGAACGCCACCGGCTTGACGGACGTGCGTGTGCACCCGGGCCTGGCGTGGCACTCTTTGGTGACAGCCACCCGACCGAGGATGATGGCGTGAGCGCTGGGAGCACGGCACCCGAGCCTCTCGAGATCCGCGATGCGGTCCCCGATGACGCCTCGGCCATCGCCGACGTCTACAACCACTACGTCCGTGAATCCGTGGCGACCTTCGACACGGAACCTAAGTCGGCCGAGGACCGTCGCCTGTGGCTCAGAGAGCGGGATGCGTCCCACCCTGTCCTAGTCGCGCTTTCGGACGGCAACATCGTCGCCTGGGGAGCGCTGAGCCCATACGGTCATCGTCCGGCGTGGTACCCGACGGTCGAACTGTCCCTCTACGTGCACCCCGAGCACCTGGGAGAGGGGTTCGGCCGCGCGATGATGGCCGCGTTGCTCGAACGCGCCAGACGCGAAGGGCATCACCTTGTGGTGGGACAGATCGTCGGCGGCAACGAACCCAGCATCGCACTGGCATCGACGCTCGGATTCGAGGTCGTCGGCGTGCTGCGCGAGGCGGGAGAGAAGTTCGGCCGACGCCTAGACGTCGTGCTTGTGCAGCGGCTACTCCCGTAGGATCTTCGAAGGTCCGGATGAGTGTCCCTGACCGGCATCCGCAGTTCGTCCTCTGTCAGTCGCCTTCAGGTAGGAGCGCTCCAGCGGGACGGGAACTAACCAGCATGGGTGAAGGGGCACGCATGCGCTCCCGTCTGCATCACGTCTGAGTCAGGGGGAAGCATGCCACGAAGCGTTGCCGCGATCTTGGTTCGCCTGCGCGGGGGCACGAAAGACGTTCCGCGCGCTTATTGCGCAGAATCCTACGCCGCCGATGTCTCGCTCGTATGCGGGTTCGTACTTGCGCTGGGTATTCCGGTCTTCTATCAACTCGGCTTCGAGCCAGCCGGGCCGATCGGTGTCGGCTACCTTGCATCAGCCGTGCTTGCGTCCGCGCTCGTCGCGCTACTTGTGTGGCGCCTGAGGTGGGGAAGCTACGGTCCGCGGCTGTGTAAGGCGATCTGCCAGCGAGTTCTGCTGTATGCTGCTCCATCGGTTGCGCTGGTCGCGCTGATGGTGATGGCCGGCCACGAGCTCGCTTTGGTCGGCGTTTCGGTGATGGCGTACGTAGCGGCCGTGGCCATCGCCTCGAGTCACGCGATCCTGAGGAACGACATAGGCAAGCCGATCATGCGACCTATCCGCGTGTTGTGCGCGCTTGCGACGCCGCTCCTTGTGCTCGGGCTTGCCGATTACCTGCCCGGAGGCGTAATCGCGGTCGAGGGATGGAGCGTGTCTTTCGCCGTGGCGGTTGCCGGGGCGCTCGGTGCGCGCCATGCTCTGCTGTACCATCTTGAGCATCGGTAGGTGCCCGGAGGGACGTACGGTGGAGCGGAGCCGAAAGATCGCGCTGGTCGCACACTGTCTGCTCAACGTGAACGCCAAGGTCGAAGGCCTTGCCGAGTACCGAGGCGTTCACCCGGTCGCGGGCGCGTTGTCGGAGCGAGACTTCGGCATCGTGCAGTTGCCCTGTCCTGAGATGACCGCGCTTGGGATGAAGCGGTGGGGACAGACCATCGAGCAGTACGACACGCCCTTCTACCAGGAGCATTGTGCGCGGCTTGCCGATGAGGTCGCACGGCAGGTCCGCGAGTACTTGCGCTGCGGCTACCAGGTCGGCCCTCTTGTGGGTGTGCAGGGGAGCCCCAGTTGCGGGGTGACCACCACGCGCTCCGGCGACTGGGGTGGGCACTACGACGAGAAGCGCATGGCCGCTATGCGAGCGGGCAGCGAGCGGATCGACGGTTCGGGCGTGTTCGTCCGAGAGCTGGCCAAGCGGCTGGAGCCGATGGGTGTGGTGTTCGTCGCCGTCGATGAGCGCGAAGGTGACGACGGAGTGGGCAGAATCCTTTCAGAGCTGTGAAACGGTGCCCGGGCGCGGCCCGCCCGATGGCGAGAGCCGCGGCCGCGTCACCACTTCGAGAAGGAGAAGCCCGTGAACGGAGTGCCGAAGCGTCAGGTGTTGTCGCTCATCGCCTCGTTCGTGGCGGCGCTGGTCTGGGGGTTCTTCGTCGCGTTCAATGCCGTGTTCAGCGACGCTTTCGGTACGTCGGCCTATGTGGGTCTCATGTTCTACGTGCTGCTGAGCTACGCACTGATCGGCCTCGCGTTCGGCATCGCGTGGCCGGAGAAGGGCTGGCGCTGGACGTTCTGGCTGACGTGGCCTGCGCTGCTCGCGCTCGTGGCCTATACGTTCCGGGAGCCGCAGCAGGCCGGATGGCATGTGGTCGTGATCGCATTGGCCATGATCGGCGCGGGGCTGGGCGCGTTGGCGGGGTCGGGCATACGCCACCAGCGCGCGGACGCAGGCCCTCCTCGCTCGGGCTGACGCGTGGGCGCTCTCGCGTCACTCAACGGTGCCGAGTGTCCGCCCCCAGCCATGTCCTACGATCGCGGAGTTGAGCTGGTCGCACAGCTTGCGCCTCGTGTAGCGCCCGGGTGGCAGCAGCGCGACCAGACCCAGCACCTCGTCGGGCAGGTCCATGGCTTCAGCCCGCACCACAACGTCAAGTCGCGTGACGACCTTGGTGTCGCGATACAGCGAGTCAATCGTGCGCTGCAGTTGTTCGAGGCGGGTCTCCATGTGGTCTCCCGAGCGCTGTGACCGGGTGTCCGAGTATAGTAGCGATTGAGTGCTCGTGCGAGCTGTTGTCGCCGGGGGACCCACGACGATGAGGTGGTCGCATGCCGATGCAGAAGACGCCGGCGCTTGGATGGCCGCATACCGAGGCTGAGCGGTACGCTGCCGAAGAGACACGCAAGATCCTCGAGCGCGGCCGCGAGCACGGAGTGCCGCCGGCAGAGCCACCGAAGCGCACGAGGGGGTGCGGGTGCCTCGCAGGTGCCGTGGCGATCACTGTCGGGCTCGCGATACTCGGGATAGTGCTCGCGCTGCTGGTTCCCGCGTTCGTCAGCACGACCCCGTCCGCACAAGACGTGTTCGCCGAGCAGAACCACGGCTGGGAGATCGAGAGTTCGGACGAGCCGGCTGGGTCCGGTGGCGCCGTTAGGATCGTCGCCTGGGACTACTCGCGTGATATCGGCCGAATCGTGATGATGGAACCCGTCTCCTACGACCCGGGGTGGGAGGAGCGCCCGCTGCTGCTCGGCACCTATGACGACGCGACCGCCGAACGGCTCGTCGACGCGTTCGCCGTCACGTTCGCAGACACCGACTGGGCCTACGTCATGGAGGCCGAACCGGTCACCTCTGGCGGCAACGAAGAAGCCTGGATCGTGCGCTACCGGGTATTCGATGCGGAGTCGCAGGAGTGGAGCGACGTGGCGACGACCGGAGCGGTCCGGTTCGTGGACAGCGGTGCCTGGCTGGTGGAACTCCAGTCTGCCGAGGACAAGGCCGTCCAGTGACCTAGCAGGCGCTCGCTACTGCCGACCCAGCCACTCCTTGACCGCGGTCTCGACCCCTTCGCGTCCCGCGTCGACTACGCCGCCGAACCGCACCGGCAACTCGTCGAGCTCGCCCAGCGTGCGGGGCACGCACGCGTTCGCCCCGGCGATCTCCTGCACGCGTGCGAGCATCTCGACGCCCGTGAGACCGTCGTATTCGGGCGGCAGCGGCTCGTCGTATTCCACGCCGCGCATGGCGCGCAGCACGTCGGCGCCGAACTTGGCCCAGTGCGCGGTGGAGACCACGAGCACCGGGGCGTCCCCCCGAAGCCGCTCGGCGACCTCCCAAGCGACCGCCGTGTGCGGGTCGAGCAGGTAGCCGTGTTCGTCGAACACGCGCGCGATCACGCGTAGCGACGTGTCGTTATCGACCCAGTCGCCCACGAACACCTCGCGCATCGCGGCGAACGTGTCCCGGTCCACTTGGAAGCGCTTCTCCTGGGCAAGTTGGCGCATCCACTCGCGCACGCTGCGCGCGCCGGCCAGCTCGAACAACAGCCGCTCGAGGTTGCTCGAGATCAAGATGTCCATAGACGGCGACGGCGTGGTCACGAAGTCCCGACCCGAGATGTCGTAGACGCCGGTGGCGATGAAGTCGGACAGCACGTTGTTCTCGTTGCTCGCGCACAGCAGCCGCCCGATCGGCACGCCGATACGGCGCGCGTAGTACGCCCCTAAGATGTTGCCGAAGTTGCCGGTGGGAACGCACACGTCCATCGTTTCGCCGGGCTTCACCCCACCGGCGGCGACCATGTCCGCGTACGCGCTCGCGTAGTACACGATCTGCGGCAGCAGCCGACCCCAGTTGATCGAGTTGGCCGAGGAGAGCTTGAGGCCGTGCTCGTCGTGGAGCCACGCGTTGAACGCCTCGTCGTTGAAGGCCGCCTTCACGGCGTCCTGACAGTCGTCGAAATTGCCGCGAACGCCGAAAACGCCCACGTTGTCTCCGCGCTGCGTGACCATCTGCTTGCGTTGCAGGTCGCTCACGCCTTCGGCGGGGTAGAACACCACGATCGACGTGTGGGCGCGGTCCGCGAAGCCCTCCAGCGCGGCCTTGCCGGTGTCGCCCGACGTCGCCACGAGCACGAGGTAGTCGTCGGCCGCCGCGCCGCGTTCGCGCAGCAGCTCGACCGCCTCCGAAAAGCACAGCGGCATGCACTGCAGCGCCATGTCCTTGAACGCGCTGGTGGGACCGTGCCAAAGCTCGAGGACGTGAGTGTCGGCCACCACCTCGACCACCGGCGCGATGCGGTCGTCGTCGAAGTTCTCGCCGTACGCCTCACGCATGAGCTCGGCCACGCGGTCCGTGGGGATGTCGACTCCGAACATGCCAAAGAGGTAGGCGGCGCGCTGCCAGTACGGTATCTCGCCGAGGGCCAAGATGTCGTCCAGCTCCAGCTTTGGCAGGCGCTCGGGCACGAACAGCCCACCACCGGGTGCGATGCCCTTCACCACGACCTCGGAGAACGGCGGACGCGATTCGCTTGCGCCGCGGGTGTCTCGATATGCGATGTGGTCGTTCATGCGAGCATCCTACCGCATGTGGCCTGGCTGCGTGCCGTGCGTCACAGCGGTGTCGGAACGCCGTACATGCTGACCGACGCGACAACAAGCGCCAACAGAAGCAGCGGGCCGACGATGCCGATCACCACCCACTTGACCTGCTTGCGGCGGTACTCCTCGGCAGACATCTTGTGGGGGTACTTTCGCCAGTACGCCTTGGGGGCGGCGAACCCGATCCAGACATACAGCCCTATCAGTGCCGAGGAGCCGATCAGGTCCAACTCCGGCACGAGCAAGCCGACGGCTCGGGTCAGAAGCGCAGCGCCGAACGCGATGCCCGCGTACGACGGCACCCCGTACGCCAGGCACCAGAACACCGGGATCAGGAACGCGCCCCACGAGAAGCGCCCCACGCCGGCGGGCAAGTCGTCGGCTGCCGATTGCGTGGCGGGCGCAGCGTGCGCCGCCGCATTCGGCGGCGGTGCCGGCGCGAGGGGGACGCCTTCTAGCGTGTCGGATCGGGGAGGCGCGGGCAGGGAGTCAGGTTCGGGGCCGTTCGTGGGCTGAGAGGCGTCACCGCCGTGGGCACTCGCCGACCCGGCGGGAGGAACCCCGATCGGCGACGGCAACGTAGCCGCCTCGTGGACGTCGCGCAGGAACGGTCGTGCGTGACCGTTGGAGCACGCGCCGTCCGGCCCGAGCCACACGTAGCCACGACATTCCGAGCAGTACGCGGCGGTTCCCACGGCCCAGCCAGCCTCCAGACGTCTCCAGCATCAACAACAGGTTCGAGTATCGAGGTTCGGCGACCGCGCCTCAAGTACGCCGCCGTGCAGCGCGGCGGTCGGTCGGGGGTCGTCCGTGCCTTCGGGTCAGTCGCGCGTCAGGTCCTCGGCAAGCATGTCCATGAGCAGGTTGTCGTGGTACGTGCCCGAGTCGCTCCGTTCGTACATGCGTCTGACGCCCACGGGCTTGAAGCCGACCTTGCGGTACGCGGCGATCGCTCGCTCGTTGGCGACGTCCGGCACGATGTCGATCGCGTGGTGCCCGCGCTGGTCGAACAGGTAGCGGGACAGGACCCGGAGAGCGTCGGTGCCGTATCCCTGGTTCTGATGCGTGCGGTCCAGGAAGATGTCGAGCTCTGCTCTGCGGTAGTCGGGCTCTGTCTGCTCGCCGGCCATCGCCGAGCCGACGATCTCGCCCTCCACCTCGATCACCCACACATCCACGTCGTCGTCCTCGAGGAACTCGCGTCTCGTTCGCGCCATGTCGTAGGCACCCCAGTACGCGCGCACCTCGTCTTCACCGAGGATGTCGTGCAGTCGAGGGAGGTCGGAATCGGCTATCGGACGCAAGGTGACGCGTTCGCCGCGCAAGACGGGAAGGTCGGTCATCGGGCCTCCTTGGACGGGCTGCATGTCCGAGTATTGGTGTACGCTTTGATGATGACAAGCGCCCCCTACGAAGGGCCCGGACTACGCGTGAAGTACCTCATCGTCATCCTCGATGGAGCGGCTGGGTGGCCCTTGCCGGAGCTCGGCGGGCGCACCACGCTGCAAGCGGCAGCGACGCCCAACCTCGACAGGATGGCGCGCGAGGGTACTGTGGGTCTCGCACAAACTGTGCCTGACGGGTCCGAGCCGTCGTCCTCGGCGGCCTGCACGTCGATTCTGGGCTACGACCCCGTGGCGGACTATGTGGGGCGTGGGGCGATCGAGGCAGCGAGCATGGGCATCGCTCTTGCCGAAGACGAGGTGGCTCTTCGGCTCAATCTTGTGACCTGCGACGAAGGCGTAATGCGCAGTTATGCCGCAGGGCATATCACCACGGAGCAGTCTCGGCGCATCGTGCGCAGACTCGCCGAGGAACTCGACGACGACGTCTTCACCCTCTACCCGGGCGTCGCCTACCGGCACATCCTGGTCGTGAGGGGCCATCTCGAGCTGCTCGACGGCAGTTACACTCCTCCACACGACATCTCCGACAGGGAGGTCGAAGAGCACATGCCCCAGGGTCCGGGCACCCAGATCTTACTTGACTACATGGAGCGCGCGCGGCCGCTGCTGCGCGCCGATGAGGTCAACCGGGAGCGCGAGGCCGATGGTGACCTTCCCGCCACCGACGTGTGGCCGTTTTGGCCCGGCGCGGCACCGCGAGGCATGAAGCCGTTCACCGAGCTTCGCGGGATATCGGCCGCGATGTCCTCCGGCGTCGACCTGCTCAACGGCCTGGCGGTGCTTGCGGGCATCGACAGGCTCACGATCGCGGGTGTGACCGACGGTCCGGACAACGACTACTTTGCCCAGGCGGCAGGAGTGATGGACGCCTTGCGCGACTACGATCTCGTGGTGGCGCACATCGAGTCGCCTGACGAGGCGGGACACGCGGGAGACACTGAGGCCAAGATCGCGGCGATCGAGGCTATCGACGCCCAGGTCGTCGCTCGGGCGCTGTCTTTCGACGGAGACTTGCGCGTGCTGGCCATGCCGGACCATCCGACACCGATCGCGCTCAAGACCCATGTCGGTGAAGCGGTGCCGTTCGTGCTATTCGGCCCCGGGATATCCGCCGGCTTGGCGAACGAGTACTCCGAGCCGAAGGCGGGCCGAACCGGTCTGATGGTCGACCCAGGACACGGTGTGATGGACCTGCTACTCGACACCTAGCGAACGGGAGCCGTCCGGGTGCTGCTGTGGGGTACGGTGTTCGTGGTTGCGGTCGTGCTGCTCGTCAAGGCAGCCGACTGGTTCACTAATGGTGCCGAGGAACTCGGAGTCTACCTCGGGATCGCACCATACATCGTCGGCGTCACGGTGGTCGCCATCGGGACGTCGCTGCCCGAGTTGGTGTCGTCGGTGTTCGCGGTGATCGAAGACTCACCCGAGATCGTGCTCGGTAATGTGGTCGGCTCCAATGTCACCAACATCTTCCTCGTGCTCGGGTTCGCAGCAGTCGTAGGCGGGCGGCTCGCTGTGACCTACGAGATCATCAACGTCGACTTGCCGATGCTCGTGGCGTCAGCAGGATTCCTTGGCGTCTCAGTCGTGGACGGACGGATCACGCGCGTCGAGGGGCTGATCCTGTTCGCTGGGGCGATCATCTACTTGTCGTATGCGGTGAGCATCGCGCGACGCAGGGGTCGCGAGCACGAGGGGATCGAGGAGGCGGTCGAAGAAGAACTGCGGATCAAAGAAGGCACCCTCAATCCGTGGGTATGGGTGCGGATCGTCGGCGGGTCGGTCCTGCTCTTCTTCTCAGCGCAATACACCGTTCGTTCGGTGATCGAACTGTCCGGCATCTTGGGCGTCGGTGCCGACCTGATCGCCATCTCGGCCGTGGCCCTGGGAACCTCGCTGCCCGAGCTGGTCGTGAGCGTGGTGGCGGCACGGCGAGGGAATCTGGAGATCGCGATCGGCAACGTGCTCGGCTCGAGCGTGTTCAACAGTTTCGCCGTGGCCGGCACGTCTGCGCTCATCGCACCCTTGCCGGTTCCTGGAACGGTGCTGACTGTGGGCATGCCCGTGATGATCGTTGCCACATTGTTGTACTTCTTCATAGCGCAGGACAGAGAGATCACCCGGTGGGAAGGATGGCTCCTGCTGCTGTTCTACGTGATGTTCTTGGGCAAGTTGTTCTCGCTGTTCTGAGGTAGCGAGCCACGTAGGGTCGCTGCACTGTGTCGCATAGTCGACCGCGTCGGACTAGATCTTGCCTGCCAGCACTCGTCCCAGGGCTTGGGCCTTCTCGTCCTCCCAGCCGTGTATCTGCGGATGACGCCACGTGTCGGTCACTGCGAGCGAGCCGATGGTGCGGATGCCACCCGAGCTCAGGGCGGAACGCAGCTCGCGCACGGGTCCGGTCGTGTAGCCGAAGAAGGTAGCCAGTGGCTCGGGCATCGCGCATGCGGTGATGATGACAGCCCGCTTGATAGTGCGCGCCCGGTGCGTGCGAGGCACCTCACGCGGTCCCATTCCCGGCAGATGGAGCTGACCGTCGTCGGTGAAGTAGCCGGCGAGGCGGTCCAGGACCGCGCTCGTGGACTCGTTGGCCTTGCGGAAGTAGGCCGGCGTGCCGAAGATCACGCCATCGGCCTCCGAGATTGCGCGCGCGAGTTCGGGCAGGTCATCGGCTATCTTGCACGAGCCGGTGACGCGGCACATTCCGCACCCTGTGCAGTAGCGGACCTCCATCTCGCACAGGCGGTACCGCTGCACGGTGGCTCCGGCGGCTTCCGCGGCGGCTGCCGCTGTCGCCACCGAACGGCTCACGATGCCGGCGCGTTCGCTCGCGTCTATCGCTACGATCCTCATCGCACCACCCCCGCGTCATTCGCCCGATCGGAACAGGCGGCGTTGCGCGTCCTCGCCGCCTTCGAGAACCGAGTTCATCTCATCGATGCAGTCGTCGAGCCAGTCGATGGTCGCTCGCTCGCGCGCGAGAGCGGCCTCGTATGTCATGCGGGTCACGCGCGCCCGAGCGGAGTGGTCGTTGCGAGTCTCGTGCTCGGAGGTGGCGGCGCGCCTCCGCAGCCGTTCGAGCCGCGCTTGGTGGTCGGCGCGGGCCTGCTCGAGCAACGTGAGCGTCGTTGTCTCCGGAGCGGTGCTTGCACATGCGAGCTGGATGAGGAGCGGGTCTCTGAGGGGAGGGGTCGGGTGGTACTCGGCAACCCATGCGTCCAGCTCGTCACGCCCCGAGCGAGTCAACGAATACACGTTACGGTCTGGCTTGCCGCGCTGCGCTACGAGCGCGCTCGATACGAGACCTCGGCGTTCAAGCCGGTCGAGCGTGCGGTAGATCTGGGCCTGGTCTGCCGTCCAGTAGTGGGCTGCGTCCTGTTCGAAGCAACGGGTCTTCAAGTCGTAGCCGGTCATGTCACCGGCGGTAAGGAATCCGAGAATGGCGTGGTCGAGCGACACGGGTACAGCTCTCATTGGGATATATGACAGCACAAGTATATGTGGAAACATATATGGCGACAAGGCGGTTGGCGGCGACGGGTGGCGCTGTGCCCCATGTGGTGGTGGAAGCGAAGACAGAGCGGGCGGCGATCGAGCGGTAGCCACGCTCCTCAAGTCTCATGTGATAGTCGAGGTTCACGAATGAAAGAGCTGGTGAGGGCTGAGCCCGAAGTCTCAATCTCGAGTCTAGTAGGGTCGTGCCTCTACTCGGCGAATTGAGCGTCGTGCAGCCGCGTGAAAGTCCCGCCACCGGCGAGGAGGGTTGCGTACGTACCGTCTTCTGCGATCCTGCCCCGGTCGATCACTATGATCCGGTCGGCATTCCGGATAGTTGAGAGCCGGTGCGCGATGATCAACGCGGTGCGGTCGGCTAGTATCCTGCGCAAGCCCTCTTGTATGAGCGCTTCGGTGCGCGTGTCGACGGACGACGTCGCCTCGTCCAGGATGAGGACCGCCGGGTCCGCCAGGATGGCCCGCGCGAACGCGACGAGCTGACGCTGCCCGGTGGAAAGCGTGCCGCCCCGCTCACCGACGTGCGTGTCGTAGGCTTCCGGAAGGGCTTCGATGAACTCCGCGGCCCGTGCTGTTCGGGCGGCGCTCACTACCTCGTCATCGGTTGCATCGAGCCGGCCATAGCGGATGTTCTCGCCAATGGTGCCGCTGAACAGGAACGGGTCTTGGAGCACGATGCCCAGGTTGCCTCTGAGCGAGCTGAGCGTGAGCGACCTTAGGTCGCGCCCGTCCAGCGACACCGCGCCGGCAGTGGGGTCGTAGAATCTCGCAACGAGGTTGACGAGCGTGGTCTTGCCCGCGCCGGTCGGCCCCACGATGGCGAGTGTGGTGCGTGGTTCCACGACCATGTCGATGTCGCGCAACACGGGTTCGCCCTCGCCGTAGGCGAACTGCACGCCCGAGTACTCGATACCTCCGCGCGCGCGTCCTACGTCTACTGCGCCCGGCGCATCGGTGACCTCGGCCGGCGTGTCGAGCAGGCCGAAGACGCGCTCGGACCCGGCGAGTGCGGACTGCGTCTCCGCGTACAGGCTCGAGAGTTGGCTGACGGCGTTGAAGAATGCGCGTGCGTATCCGAAGAACGCGACCACCACGCCGATAGTGATGGCGTCTTGGACGGCGAGCCAGCCGCCGAACGCCGCCACCAGCGCAGTGGCACTCGCGGAGATCACTGCCAAGGTGGGAGAGAACGCCGAGGACACCGCCGAGGCGGTGATGTTCGCGTCACGGTTGGCGGCGTTACGCTCGGAGAACGCGAGGCGGTTGCGGTCGGTGCGGTTGAACGCCTGGGCGACCTTCACGCCGGCAAGCTCCTCGGCAAGCGTGGCTGAGACGTCGCCGATGGCCTGTTGGCGCCGACGGAACGCTCGCCGAGCGATGAGTCCGAAAAGGCGGGTTGCTCCGAGCATGACCGGTACGACCACCAGCGTTGCCACTGCAAGGCGCCAGTCCACGAGCAGCATGCCCACCAGTGTCGCAGCCAGTCCCAGCCCCGCGCCGATCACACGTCGGAACCCTTGCGACAAGAACGAGTTGACCGTTTCGATATCGTTGATGAGCCGGCTCATGAGGTCGCCGGACTCGGTTCGGTCGAAGAAGGCCACGGACAGGTACTGCACTTGGGAGAACACGTCCTCGCGCAACGAGAACAGCGCCCGCTGCCCCGCGAAGCCGAGCAGCATGATCTGCATGCGCTGGGCCCACCAGCCCACGACGACGGCTGCGAGTAACAGCACGAGCGGCGTGACGATCTGCCCTGCGTTCTGTCCCGCCACCGAAGCTGTGACGGCAGCGTCGATGATGCGGCCCGTGAGCGCCGGTTGTGTGGCCGAGGCGGCTGAGGAGATGCCCAGCCACAGGAGCGCGACGGTCACCTGGCGCCAGTGCGGCCGCAAGTACCCCAGGATGCGCCTGACCGTCGGCCACGCCGCGGCGGGCTTGTCGTCTTTGGCCAGCGAGCCTAGCGAGGTACTGCGAGCCATTACTCGTCGGCCTCCTCGAGGTCGCAGGAGCCGGACCACTCGATGTCCTCGGCACCTACGAGTTGGCTCGACGCGATCTGGGTGTACAGACAGCTCCGCGCCATAAGCTCGTCGTGCGTTCCGGAATCGACCAGGCGTCCGTCGTCAATCACCAAGATGCGGTCTGCGCGGCGCACGGTGGAGATGCGCTGGGCGATGATGAAGGTCGTTCGGTCGGCCATGAGCCGGTCCAGGTTCACCCGCAGTGCTGCCTCGGTCTCGGTGTCCACCGAGGATGTCGAGTCGTCCATGATCAAGATTCGCGGGTCGATCAACAAAGCGCGTGCGATGGCGATGCGCTGCCGCTGTCCGCCCGACAGTTTCACGCCGCGCTCGCCTACGCGTGTGTCGTAGCCCCCGGGGAGCTGTTCGATGAACTCGTGCGCCTGTGCGGCTCTGGCTGCGGAGCGTACCTCCTCATCGGTGGCATCTGGTGTGCCGTACGCGATGTTTTCGCGAACGCTTCCCGAGAAGAGCACGGATTCCTGCATTACCACGCCGATGCTCGAGCGCAACGAGGACAGGGTCACGTCGCGCACATCGCGGCCGTCGACGAGCACGGCGCCATCGGTCGCGTCGTAGAAGCGCGGTATGAGGTTCACCACCGACGTCTTGCCCGAACCGGTCGCGCCCACCAGCGCCACGATCGTGTCTGGCTCCACCTCGAAGGTGATGCCGCTCAGGGTCTCATCGACGGCACCGGGATAGCGAAGGGAAACGTCCCGGAACTCGACCTGACCCTGAAGGGGGGGTAGCGGCTCGGCCCCGGGCCGGTCGCGCACCTCGTTCTGGGCGTCCAGGATCTCGAAGAGCCGCTCGGCCGAGGCACCCGAGCGGGCGATCGCTTGCGCACCGAACCCGATGACGAACAGCGGTTGCAGCAGCAGGAACGCGTAGCTGGAGAAGGCGACAAGCTCGCCGACGGTCAGCGAACCTCGGACTATCTGCACCGCCCCTACACCCGTCACGAGCGCCACTCCGAACGAACCGACGGCGAACAGGAGCGGGAAGGCGTTGGCGACGGTGCGCCGCACCTCGAGACCCTGCTCGAGAAGGTGGGCGTTCGCGGCTCTGTACCGCTGCGCTTCGTAGGGCTCGTTGGCGAAGGCCTTGACCACACGTATGCCGGCGATGTTCTCCTGCAGCACGGAGTTGAGCGCGCCCAGGCGCGCCTGGAACTGGCGGAACATCGGGCCGAGCCGACGCACGAACACGAGCAGAACGGCCAGCGTGCCGGGGATGGCGGCGAACGTCACCAGAGCGAGCGTCACGTTCATGGAGAGCAGCAGTGCGACCGCACCCGCTAGCAGCAGTGCAGCTGAAACCGCCTGGACGAGTCCTCCGCCCACGAACTCTCGCACGAGATCCACGTCGGACGTCACCCGAGTGATCAACTGCCCGGTCTGGGCGCGGTCGTGGAACGAGAACGACAGCGTCTGTAGCTTGTCGAAGATGGCGTTGCGCATGTCGAAAGCGGCACCGTGGCTGGCCTTGGCCGATAGGTAGCCCTGCATGAAGGTGGCCATTCCGCCGAGCATCGCCACGCCCACAAGCCCTGCCGCCGCCAGGACAATGAATCGCATGTCGCGTTCGCCGATACCCCTGTCGATCAGGGCGCGCAGGATCTGGGGCGCGACGAGGTCAGCAGCAGACCCGCCCAGGACTCCTAGAACGGCGAAGAACGCCGTCCACCGGTATGAGCGCATGAAGCGCAGGGACCTGATAAGAGCACTCGATCTCACGACAGGTGCGTCGCTTCCTGTTCGACGGAGCGTGTGGGCAGCCGCCTCAGACGGGTGTGGAAGCCGCTTGCCGCACGATTGTATCGTGCCACGCACGCGACGAAGCCCCGGTGTCCGGGGCTTCGTCTGGCGGGAAAGGGGTGAAGAAAGGAGTGCGCGGTATGGCCTATCTGTCAGCTTCGGAGGATAGCGACGATGCGCTCGAAGTCCTCAAGATCGATCTCCCCACGCTCGAGGCGACGGCGAGCGTAGGCGAGAGCGCCTTCGGCAGCGGTCGGCGGGTAGGTGTGCGAGCTGTTCGCAGTGAGCGCCGGCACGCTACCGCGCCAAGCCAGCCACACGAACACGCCGATCACGATGAGCGCACTTACGATGGTCATTGGTCGCTGCCCTCCTCTGCTTGAATGGAGTATCCCTCCCCAGGATGCAGCGGTCGTGAAGCGGCTGTGGAGATTGTGTGACGCATATTCTCGGCCAAGGACCTGCCGGCCGGCCGACCTTCCGGTGTCACGCGGTGTTCTTGGCACATTATCTGCTCCACTGCGCTGTATCAGCGCAGTGGGCGCTGGCGTGTTTCACTGTGGCGGGATGGGATGCGGCAACGAGGCCTGAACTGTTGGGAATACCAGCGGTGCGGACGCGAACCGGGAGGCGAGCGCTCGTGTGACGCCGTGTGCCCGGCAGCGACGGAAGAGTCGCTGCAGGGGTCGAACGGCGGCACGAACGGGGGGCGGGCGTGCTGGGTCGTGACTGGGACACTGTGTGACGGACAGGTCCAGGGCTCCTACGAAGAGAAGATCCACGAGTGCCGCAAGTGCGCTTTCTACAGCCGGGTCGAGGTCGAGCAGAGTCTGGACTACGTGTCTGCGCCCGAACTCCACGAGACGTACCGCGATCCTGCCAAGGCCCGCTGACCGTTCGCACCGCGCTCGTCCTTGTGCGGGTAGAATCTGCCCATGCCTTACTACGATCATCCTCGCGCGGCTGTGACGGCCGACGTCGTCTTGGTGGGCGGCTCTCCTGGCGACCGGCGAGTCCTGCTGATCCGCCGGGGCAACGAGCCGTTCGCCGGGCAGTGGGCTTTGCCGGGCGGGTTCGTCGACGAAGGTGAGATCGTGGAGCAAGCCGCACGGCGCGAGCTGGCCGAGGAGACCGGCGTGGATTGGAGTGGCCCGATCATCCAGGTCGGCGCGTACGGCGACCCGGGCCGAGACCCGCGAGGCTGGACGGTGAGCGTGGCGTGGGTGGCCGATGTGGGCGAGGACCTGCCCTGGGCACGTGGCGCCGACGACGCCGCCGAGGCTCGCTGGCATCCGGTCGCCGAGTTGCCGGACCTTGCGTTCGACCATGACGAGATCGTCGCGGATGCGCTGGAAACACTGGACCGCCTCGACCACCGGGCACGATAGGTGCTACACTACCGCGCAATCGAATACGGCATCGCCTGAGATGGGGATGAGTACGCGGTCGCAAGTAGGACCACCAGAGAGCCGGGGTAGCTGCAAACCGGCGTCCGAACACCCGCGGAACATGGCCCCGGAGGCTTCCGGAGGAAAGGCGCGAGAGGCGCCGAGTAATGCCGGACGGACGCTCCCGATACCACGAGCTAAAGAGCATCGGACCTGCCTCGCGTAACGTACTCCCGCCCACGCGAGGCGCACGGGGTTCCGTGCTTGAGAGGCCGCCGAATACGGCGGTGAAGTCGGGTGGTACCGCGAGAAGCGAGGCGCTTTTCGCCCTGACAGCAGTCATGTTGTCGTGGGCGGGAGGCGTTTTTTCGTTGGAGGTGCGCTATGGCGAAGAGCTACGAAGAGATCAACGCAAGGATCGCAGCGGGCGAGGCGGTGGTACTTACCGCCGAGGAGTTCGCCGACCTTGCGGCCGACGAGGGTGTCTCCTCGGCCGCAAAGAAGGTGGACGTGGTGACTACGGGGACGTTCGGGCCGATGTGCTCGAGCGGGGCGTTCCTGAACTTCGGGCATTCCGACCCGCCCATCAAGATGGGCACGATCACCCTGAACGACGTGCCGGCAAGCGGTGGTTTGGCCGCGGTGGACACGTACATAGGGGCGACCGAGCCGTCGCTGACCAAGGGCATCGAGTACGGCGGGGCGCACGTGATCGAAGACCTGTTGCGCGGTCGGGCCGTGCGGCTGAAGGCGACCGGGCCGGGGACGGACTGCTATCCGCGCACCGAGATCGACACGTGGGTCACGCTCGAGGACCTGAACCAGGCCTACTTCTTCAACCCGCGTAACGCCTACCAGAACTATGCGGTTGCAGTGAACACGAGCGACCAGACGCTCTATACGTACATGGGAACGCTGTTGCCCAGGCTCGGTAACGCGACGTTCTGTTCGGCCGGCGCGCTCTCGCCGCTCCTGAACGACCCGACGTACCGGACGATCGGCGTGGGCACGCGCATTTTCGTTGCGGGGGCGCCGGGCTACGTGGCGTGGGAGGGCACCCAGCACAATCCCAACCAGAACCGCGACGAGAACGGCGTGCCCACCGCGCCGTCGGGCACGATCGCGGTCATCGCCGACCTGAAGGCGGCCTCACCCGACTACTTCAGCGCAGCGACACTAACCAGGTATGGTGTGAGTTCGTTCGTGGGCATCGGTGTCCCGATACCCGTGCTCGACGACGACCTGGCGGCCACGCTCGCGCTCACGGACGCGGACCTGACGGCTACCATCTTCGACTACGGCGTGCAGCGCCGCTCGCGTCCCAGCTTGGGGCAGGTGAGCTATGCCCAGCTGCGCACCGGTTCGATCGAGATCGACGGCAAGAAGGTCCTTGCCGGCCCGATATCGTCGCTTCCTACCGCGCGCAAGATAGCCGCCGAGCTGAAGCGATGGATCGCCGAGGAGCGTTACGCGCTCGCGCCTCCGCTCCAGCAGCTCCCGCAGCCTGGCACCCAAGCGTTCAAACCGCTCGAGATACGCTCTGAGGAGGCGATCTGACATGGCACGCAGGCGACTGGACCTCACCTTCCCTCCTCGGCAGGCGACCAAGCCGATCACGTACCACCTGGTCAAGGACTTCGACCTTCAGCCGAACATCTTGCGGGCGCAGATCCAGCCCGGGCAGCAGGGCCGGATGTTGGTCGAGGTCGTCGGTCCGAGGGATGCCATCGATTCGGGCGTCGCGTTCTTGGAGAGCGAGGGCGTCTCGGTGCACCCTGCGGCCAGCGATATCTGCTTGGACGAGGAGGCGTGCGTCACGTGCGGGCTGTGCACGGCGGTATGCCGTCCGGGGGCGCTGACGCTCGAGGCATCGGACGGCTCTCTTGCGTTCGACAAGGACAAGTGCGTCTATTGTGAAGCGTGCGTCGTGGCCTGCCCTCGCAGGGCGATCACGCTGGAGTTCTAGACCGATAGGAGCGTTGTTGAGCCAGCTTCAAGACTTCGCGTTCGTGCAGGTATACATGCTCGCCGCGCTCGTGGCGACCGTGTGGATGTGTGCGGCGTTCCCCGTCGGCGCACTGGCCGGCGCGCGGGCGGGAACGATCGCGCTCGTAAGCGGGCTGGGCGCTTTCTGCGTCGCTCTCATCGGCACGACCGTGTGGGCGATGGCGAGCGGCGAGTGGGTGCGCTTCGGCGAGGCGCTCGGCTACGGCACGCTGCTGGAGATGGGCACTTTCGTGGCGCTGTTCATGTTCACCGTGTACTTCATGGTCGGCCGGTACCTGGCCGACAAGCGTTCGACGGAAATCAGGGAAGACGATGCCTGACATACGCATGAGACTCGGCAGTGAGGTCCTTGTGGTCGACGGCGCGTTCGGCACGATGCTAGAGCGCTACCAGGTGCCGCCGGAGCAGAGCCCGGCGCAGCTGAACGCGACCGCGCCCGAGATGATAGAGGACATACACCGGAACTACCGGCTCGCAGGTGCCGATTGCGTGACCACGAACACCTTCGGGGCGAACCGGGTCAAGCTTGCCGAATACGGCTTGGAGGACCAGGTCGAGCTGCTGAACCGGGCGGGCGTCAAGGCCGCGCGCGCTTCCGGCGCGCCTCACGTGCTCGGCGACATAGGGCCGACGGGGCTGGTTCTCGGGCCGCTCGGTGACGCGGCCTTCGACCACTTGTTCGAGGTGTTCGCGGAACAAGCGTCCATCCTGGCTTCCGAGAAGGTCGATGCGATCATCGTCGAGACCATGACCGACATCGCCGAGGCGCGATGCGCGGTCCTGGCCGCCAGGTCCGTATGCGACCTGCCCGTTTTCGCAACGTGCACCTTCGGGCTGTCCGGGCGGATGGACCTGTCGGGCACCGACCCCGCCACGGCGGCGGTGGTCTTGGAGGCGGTCGGCGCCGAGGCGGTCGGCTTGAACTGCGGGTTAGGACCCGAGCAGATGCTGCCCCTCGTGCAGCAGATGGCCGAAGCCACCGCGCTGCCGCTGATCGTGCAGCCCAACGCGGGCCTGCCGCGGGCGGAGCACGGCCAGACCGTGTTTCCCGGCACCGCCGACGAGATGGGCGAGTACGCGGCTCGCTTCGTCGAGGCCGGGGCGTCGCTCGTGGGCTCGTGTTGCGGCTCGACGCCGGCCTTCACCGGCGCGATCGTGGACCTGGCGAAGGAACTTCCCGTGCGCACCGACCGCGAAGGCTGGTCCGGCGTCACGCTTGCCGGCCCCCGGGGTGTCGCGCGGATCGGGGCGGGCCGGCGCTTCACGGTCATCGGCGAGCGCATCAACCCGACCGGCAAGCCGGCGCTTGCAGATTCGCTGCGCGAAGGGTCGCTCACGGTGGTGCGTGCGTTCGCGGTGGAACAGCAGCACGCGGGCGCGCACGCGCTCGACGTGAACGTCGGCGCGCCCGGCGTGGATGCGGTCGCGATGCTGCCGGCCGCGGCTCTTGCGCTGGCCGGGATGAGCGACGTCCCCCTGGTGCTCGACAACACGGACCCGGCCGCGCTCGAGGCGGCATTGCGTGTCTATCCCGGTCGCGCGCTGGTCAACTCCGTGAACGGCTCGCCCGAATCGATGGAGGCGATCTTGCCTCTCGCTGAGACGTACGGCGCCGCCGTGGTCGTGCTCGCACTCGACGACGACGGCATTCCGCCGACCGCGCACGGGCGGATCGAGATCGTGCAGCGCGTGCGCGCGGCCGCGCACCGACACGGCCTGACCGACAGCGACCTGGTGGTAGACGTCTTGACCCTGACGGCGGCCACCGACGGCTCGGCTGCCGCCGAGACGCTTCAGGCCGTTCGGACCGTCTCGGACGAGCTCGGTCTCGCCACGGTCCTGGGAATCTCGAACGTCTCGCACGGTCTGCCGGGGCGTCCCGCGCTCAACGCGACCTTCTTGGCTATGGCGCGCGCCGCCGGCCTCACGGCAGCGATCGTGAATCCTTCGGACATCGACGTCGCCCGCAGCGTCAGGGCAAGCGACACGCTGCTAGGCGTCGACGAGCAGGCCACCGCATGGATCGCGTTCACCGCCGCAGAGCAAAGCGCCGCCCGGTCGGGTTTGGCGACCCCTTCGGGGACACCCGGGTCCGCCGCGACTCCCGCGGACGCCACGCCCGCCCTCGCCGGTCCAGCGGAGCCGGAGCCCGCACCCGCCGGGGCGGCAGCCGCCCTCGGGGAGGCGGTGCTCCGCGGTGACGCGGAAGGCGCCCCCGCGCTTGTGGACCGTGTGATCGCCGAGGGTCTGGCTCCCAGCGAGCTCATCGGCAGTGTGCTCACGCCCGTGATCCAGGGCTTGGGAGACCGTTTCGGCCGAGGAGAGGTCTTCTTGCCCCAACTCATTGTCGCCGCAGACGCCATGAAGGCGGCCGTGGGGCGCGTTAAGGAGCATCTGCCGGAGGCCGAGGACAGCTCGGAAGGGCGCGTGGTCTTCGCCACCGTGAAAGGGGACATCCACTCCATCGGCAAGGACATCTGCGTGTCCTTGCTGGAGAGTCAGGGCTTCGATGTGCGCGACTTGGGTGTGGACGTGCCTCAGGAGCAGATAGTGGACGCAGCTTCCTCGGCAGATGTGGTGTGCCTGTCCGCGCTCATGACGACCACGTTGCCGGCGATGGAGCGAACGGTACGTGCGGTCAAGGACGCCGGTGGCGCTCCAGTCCTGGTAGGAGGCGCCGTGGTAACGGAGGAATGGGCGCGGGCCGTCGGCGCCGGCTACGCTGACGACGCTGTGGGCTGCGTGGGCGCCGTGCGTGACGCGATCGGCGGCAGGGAGGCTCGCACATGATCATCACCAAGCCGAGGGACTGGGCGCGCATAAAGCGCAACCTCGACGAGATCGGGGCGAAGAGCGTCTTCATCATGGGCTGCGGGCAGTGCGCAACCGTCGCGGACACCGGTGGCGAGAAGGAGGTCCTGCAGGCCAAGGCGGCGCTGGAGCAGACGGGGCGCACGGTGACAGGGTGGGCCGTCGGTGAGGTCGCGTGTCACCTGGGCGGCACCAAGCTCGAGGCTCGCAAGCATGTGGGCGACCTGGACGCGGCCGATGCGGTGCTCGTGCTCGCTTGCGGTGCGGGTGTGCAAACCATGGCCGATTCGACCGACAAGCCCGTCTTCCCCGGCCTGGAATCGGTGTTCTTGGGCAACGTGATCAGGCACGGCGTGTTCGAGGAGCGCTGCCAGATGTGCGGCGACTGCGTGCTGGATGCGACCGCCGGAATCTGCCCTGTGACCACATGCCCCAAGGGCCTGCTCAACGGGCCGTGCGGTGGCATGTGGGAAGGCATGTGCGAGGTGCTCAACGACCGCGAGTGCACGCACGTGCGCATCCAGCGCCGGCTCGCGGCGCAAGGCCGCGGCACCTCGGCGTCGTTGCCGCCGAAGGACTTCAGCGCCAAGCTCAAGCCGGGTTCTGTGAACTTGCGCGGCGAGCGCGCGTCGAAGCGTGCCGTGAGGGCCGCCACGCCTAAGGCCGCCGTGCCGAAGGCCACTGCGCCGGATGCCGCTGCGCCGGAAGGTGCCGACGATGAGTAGGCTGCGAGAGGCGCTCGAGCGCGGTGAGTTCGTGGTCACCGGGGAGGTCGCCCCACCGCTGGGCACCGACCTGGGCGCGATGCTGCGCTCGGTCGAGACGATCGGTCCGGTGTGCACCGCGATAAACGTCACAGACAACCAGGGCGCCACACTCCACCTCTCCAGTCTCGCGGCCTCACTGGCGGTACTCGATGCGGGGTACGAGCCGATCTTTCAGCAGACGTGCCGGGACCGGAACCGGCTCGCGCTGCAGTCCGATCTGCTTGCGGCTTGGACCCTCGGGCTCGAGAACGTGCTCGTGGTCACCGGTGACGATCCCAGGGGAGGCGACCACCCGCAAGCCAAGGGTGTGTTCGACCTGGACTCCACGCAGCTGATCGAGATCGCCGAAGGGATGAACCAGGGTCACGACATGCTCGGCCGGGACCTGGCAGGCTCCCCCGGCTTCTACATAGGCGCCGCCGCATTCCCTGAGGCCGAGCCGTGGGACATCCAGCTGTTGCGGGCGCAGCGGAAGGCAGCCGCCGGCGCCCGCTTCTTCCAGACGCAGGCTATCTTCGACATCGACCGGTTTGCGCGGGCGGCTGCTGATCTTCGGCCGAGCGGCGTGAGACTCATCGCGGGCATCCTGTTGCTCAGGAGCCCACGCGTGATCGATTTCATCAACGAGCGGCTCGCTGGGCTCTTGGTGCCGGATGGGATCGCTGGACGCATCCGTTCCGCGTCCGACCCCGCCGAGGAGGCCGTGCAGCTTGCGATCGAGCAGGCGGTCGCCCTCAAGGAGATCGCGGATGGAGTGCACATCATGCCGCTCGGGCTCGACGAGGCGTTGGTCCGCATCGTCGATGAGGCCGGCCTGCGCCGATAGGCCGACGTCCGCAAGAATCCCCCATTCGTCCTCGGCCGACCGATGGTCTGTCGCCCTGCGCACCCCACAACGGCTCCCCGGCGTTCTAATGAAATATAAGCGCCGGGGGCGTGGGTCTGGTGCGATCGAGTGCACCGCCCGTGTGAGTCCACCAGGCAAGGGTGGGGAGTCCATGGCAGCAGCAGAGCTTCTGCGCAGGCAAACGAGGGACCGAGCGTCGCTACCGTGTCGCGCGGAGAAGTTCGACGCGCTCGCGACGCTGCTCGAACTCGACGTCGACCGCTACGAAGACGCGATCGAGACGATTCGCCGGCCGTGTCCGAGCGTAGCGAATTGTCCGGTAAGCGAAGCCGCTTCGGTCGAGGCGGCCGGGCTCGCTCTCGACTGGGCGAGACGGGTACGGGACACCGACGCCATCCGCGCAGAGCACGAGCGACTGTTCGGCAGTGCCGACATGGTATCGGTGATGCCCTCGGTTGCTCCGTACGGCGCGATGTACCTAGGTGATGGTTCGACCGACGTCGCCGACCACGTCCGCGGAGTGTACGCGTCGATGGGGTTCGACCCGGGAGTCACAGACGGCGTGCGTCTCACCCACGTCACCGTGGAACTGCGCTTCATGGCGCACCTGCTCAGGCGCGCGGCCGAAGGTGATGTCGGGGCGCGCATGGTCGCGCGCGACTTCTTCGTTGACCATTTGTACAGCTGGGCAGTCGTCTTCTCCGCTGCGACGTTCGCGCGTTCGGCCAACCCCATCACGCGCTTCGCGGGTCTCATGATCGAGCACATGCTCTTCTGCGAGGTGGCTAAGGCGCGTCTCGCGCCGCGGCAAGTCCAGATGGAACTCGGCTCTCAGCTGGTGACTCCCGCTGCAGGGATGTAGCTGGGTCCTCGCCTCGGTTCGGACTCTCGGGTGTAGAATCGTCTCGTGACGCGCGAGCACGCAGTCACCCATAGCGAGCGCGCCCTCGAGGAGACCATGGATTCGAACCGTCCCATCCCGGCCGAGGCTAGCCCGGAACGCATTAGGTCGAATCGTTGGCTTATCGCCGCGATATCGGCGACCGTGGTGTCGACCGCCTTGTTGGTGGGCGCCTTCATGGGCCTGCACCGCTATCCCGAAGCGGCATCAGACGCCTCTCCAGCTCCGGAGATTCTGGAGTCAGGCACGCCGCTCGTTGTCGCCGTCGCGCGCACACCCGGCGGACCGACCGAGTGGACGAACTGGTCGCGAGTCATCAAGTACATTTCCGAGGCGATCGATCGGCCCGTCTCGGTCCGGTACCTGTCCCGGGAGGACGAGGCGGTCGCCGAGATCACGCGAGCCGATGTGGACATCGCGTTCGTGTGCGCTCACCACTATCTCGACCTGCGCGACGGCGGCCACGTCATCGGCGTGGCCACACCGCTGGTAGCCGGGCAGAGCACCACCCGATTGATGCTTGTGACACGCGCGGACGACACCATCGAAGACTTCGCGGCCCTGGAGGGCCAGCCGGTGGCCGCATCGGACAAGAGCTCTCTGGGCGGCTATGCGTACCTGCACTACGTGTGTCAGGAGCACAGCGTCGAGATCAGCGACTACTTCTCGGAGCTGCGCCTCGGCGACACACAGGAAGCAAACATGCACGACCTGCTCGACGGCGAGATCCGCGCGACCGTCATCAACGAAGCCCAGACCGCTGACTGGGACTTGACCCAGTTCAAGACCATCGAGCAGTCGCCGCCGACTGGGTGCCCGCCCGTGGTCGTGGACGCGAACATGGACCCGGACCTCGTCGAAAGCATCCGGCAGGCCCTGCTCGACTTCGATGCCGATGCAGAGTTGCCCCCGGAGAGCCACATCGACGGCTTCGTCGCACTTGACGATGCGGACTACGCGTTCGCCGAAGAGCTGCGCGACATATGCGGCCACCACACGCACCCCTGATCGCGCGATGAGTTCCTCCCGGCCATCCAACCCGCAACAGCGCCGCCGCCGGTCCTTGAGCGCGCGGTTCGTCGTCCTGGTCGTCGCGTTCGTGATCCTCACGGGATTGGCGCTGGGTGCCGCGGCGGCACTGGCGGGCCTGCGCAATTCGGTAGCGGAACGCCGGCAGAGTCTCGAGTACGCGGCGACCGTGGTTGCGGCCTCCCTGATCCCGGTGATCGCTGACCAGGACTCCGCACGGATCGAGGCACAGATCCGCGGTCTGCTCGACATCGGTGCGACTCACGAGATCGAGTGCATCCTGGTCACCGATGCCTCCGGCGAGATCATGGCCGAATCCGCGGGCGGTTGCACGTGCGGTGAGATTGACGGCACGGGCGGCCTGCTCTCTGTGTTTACCGAGCCGCAATCGGTGAACGTCCCTGTGGAGATCGACGGGTTGAAAGTGGCGGACGTCAGCGTCCAGTTCAACCCTGTGGGTCTTGAGGCGGCGCTGATGGAGCCGCTGCAGGTGACCGCCCTCGTCCTGGTATTGAGCATGATTGTGACCGCATCATGGGGCGGCTGGATCATGATGCGCACGGTCGTCGAGCCGATCGCCGAACTCAAAGACGCGGCCGCCAAGATCGCCGACGGGAATCGCGAGCTGGACCTGGATGTATCGGGAAGCGACGAGATCGGCCAGCTTGCGCTTGCCCTGCGCGAAATGACCGAGCAGCTGGCGCGCCAGGAGGCGGAGCTGCGCTCCTCGTACTCGTCGCTGGAGATCGCATACGAGGGCCAGGCGGAACTGGCCCAACGGCTCGAGCGAACCATGCGCATGAAGTCAGATTTCGTGGCGGTCGCTTCTCACGAATTGCGCAGCCCGCTTGCTGTGATCAGGCTGTACGCCGAGATGATCGAGGAGCAGGAGTTCGGCGACCTCGATCCTGAGCTAGTCGGTGCGGTCGAGGCGATCGTGTCCGCGGTCTCGCGTCTGTCGTCGATCGTGTCGAGCCTCATGGACGTCGCGCTTCTGGAGCGCGGGTTGATGCCGCTCGAGTACCGCGACGTTGCACTCGACGAGATCGTCGAACAGGCGGTGGCCGACGCCGGGGTTGTGGCGGCACGCAGCGGCTTGAGCGTCGCCAACGAGGAGCCCGTCCCGGCGGTGGTCCTGCGCGCCGATGAGGTGCGCTTGCGCCAAGTCCTGGACAACTTGCTCTCGAACGCGATCAAGTACTCGCCGCCGGATGGCACCGTTACCGTTGCCGTCGAGATCGACGACGCGGAGGTCCGGGTGTCGGTCAAGGACGAGGGACCGGGGGTCCCCGAGAGTCACATCGATGTGTTGTTCGAGCCGTTCAGCCGCGCTGTCACAAGCGATGACGCTCCGGTTTCGGGCATCGGCCTTGGTCTGACGATCTCGATGCGGATCGCTCGGGCCCACGGCGGCGGCATCCGGTATTCGAGCGGACCGGGTGGTCGGGGCGCGACATTCACCCTATGGTTGCCGAAGAGCGGCGCGCCGAGAAACGCTGCGCCGAGCGCTGTGGACGTGATGGGACGAAATGCGGAGAGTGTGTGACAGGCTTCACATGGTGTACCATTCACACCATGGGGAATGACAGTTCGCATCCGCCGGTCCGTCCGGCGCCGCGTGGGACGATTCTGCTGGTCGACGACAACGCCGACCTCGTTCGCGGTTTGACGACACTCCTTCAAAACGATGGCTACAAGGTGCGTGCGTTGCCCAACGGTGCCACAGTTGCCGAGGCTGTCGCGCTGCACAAGCCCGACCTAGTCGTCCTCGATGTGATGATGCCGGTGGTAGACGGTTGGGAGGCTCTTCGGCGAGTCCGCGAGAATCCCGCGAACCAGAACCTGCCAGTGATGATGTTGACCGCCAAGGGCACGGAAGACGCCAAGGTGCGCGGCTTCACCATGGGCGCCGACGACTACCTTGCCAAGCCGTTCAGTGTGCGCGAGTTCCGCTGCAGGGTCGAAGCGCTGTTGCGGCGCGCGCGCCCCACGAACCACGAACCCGACCAGAAGCTCCCGGTCGTTGCCGACTCCGGGACCGAGTTCGTTGAGGCGAGCGACATCACGTTCATCGAAGGTGTGCGCAACTACACCTACGTCCACACCTACGACGCTCGGTTCCTAGGCAGGCTTTCTCTGGGCGCCATCGAGGCCAAGCAGTTGCCGGGCTTCATGCGCGTGCACCGCTCCTACATCGTGCGGCTCGGGGCGGTCAGGGGCTATCACTGGGCCTCGAAGTCTTCGTTCAAGCTCGTGATCAACGACGCAGAAGGCTCCACTGTGCCGGTGAGCCGCAAGCTCGTCACCGAGGTCAAGCGCCAGATCGGCTGCTAGCTTCCTTGGCTGCAACGAGCGCCCCCTCGCGGTAGAATCACTCGCACGCGGCGCAAGCGTCGCAGTGCGCACGGCGACACGGAGGGGATTTCATGCGAATCACCGTTCTGGGAGGCGGACCCGGTGGTTACAGTGCTGCGTTCGAGGCGGCGCGTTCGGGAGCACAGGTCACGCTCGTCGAGCGCGAGCGGCTCGGCGGCACGTGTCTGAACTGGGGCTGCATCCCGACCAAGACGATCCTGCGTTCGGCGCGCATCGTGGCAGACACACGCCATGCCGAGGAGTTCGGGTTGCACGCGGAGGTGGCAAGTGTCGACGTCGAGAGACTGCGCGAGCGCAAAGAGGGCGTTGTGGACGAGCTCGTGGGCCAGGTCGAGTCCTCGGCCAAGAGACTGAAGGTCGAGGTCGTGTACGGCACCGGCCGCATGGTCGGACCCAAGACCATCGAGGTCGAGACCTCCGAGGGCACCCGGACCATCGAGTCGGACGCGGTGGTCCTTGCGACCGGATCGGCGATCTTCAAGTTGCCCAGCATCGACCACGACATGGACGGCGTATGGACCAGTGACGACGCCGTGGCCCTTCGGGAGATCCCCAAAGACATCGTGATCATCGGCGGCGGCGTGATCGGGCTGGAGTTCGCGTGCGTGTACGCCGCCTTCGGTTCGAAGGTCGTGGTCGTGGAGCTCATGGAGCAAGTGCTGCCCGGCAACGACAAGCGCGTCGTGAAGATGACGCAGTCCAAGCTCGAGGAGATGGGCGTAGAGTTCCACCTGGGCGACGCGGTTGAGACGGTCGAGCGCGTGGGCGATCGCATGCGCGCCACCTTGCGCGGCGGGGCTGTGCTCGAGGCCGACATCGTGATGAGCGCCGTGGGACGCATGCCGAACTCCGCCGGCTTCGGGTATTCGGAGGCGGGCGTCGAGATGGACCGGGCGGCCGTCAAGGTCGACGAGTACTTCCGCACCAACGTGCCGGGTGTCTACGCCATAGGCGACCTGATCGGCGGGATGATGCTGGCGCATGTGGCCGAGGACGAGGGCGTGGCAGCGGCGCGCAACGCCGTGGCGGAGCTCAGCGGCGAGGAGCCGACCGAGACGGTGTGCCACGACTGCATCCCGGCGTGCGTGTACACCTTCCCCGAGGTCGCCGTCGTGGGCTCGTCTCGCGATTCGGCCAAAGAGCGCGGTATCGACGTGGTGCAGGCGGTGGCGAAGTTCGCGGCCAACGGCAAGGCGCTCGGCGAGGGGGAGAGCGACGGGTTCGTGCAGCTCGTGGCCGAGAAGGGCACCGGCCGCATCGTGGGTTGCCAGATCGTCGGCCCACACGCGGTCGAGATCATCCATGAGGTGGCACTTGCCATGCACCACGACCTGAGCGTGGCCGACATCGCACACGCGGTTCACGCGCACCCCACGGTGAGCGAGGTCATCAAGTTCGCCGCCGTGGACGCGGCTTCCAAGTGCGGGCTGTAGCCGGGCGCGGACTGTGAGCCCGAAGCGCACCCGCGCGTACTCGCACGGCTCCGCGCGAGATACCGAGCGCTTGCCGGCGTGGCTGCGCAGGCCGATCGCCACGCCGGGTCAGGCGTCGGCAGTCGCGGGCGTACTCGGGGAGCTGCGGCTGAACACGGTGTGCCAGAGCGCGAAATGCCCAAACCGCGGCGAGTGCTTCTCCACGGGCACGGCGACATTCCTGATCATGGGCGACGCGTGCACCCGCTCGTGCCGCTTCTGTGCGGTCGAGACGCGCGCCCCCCAGCCGCTCGATGCCGATGAGCCCGCGCGCGTGGCCGAGGCCGCCCGGCGGCTCGGCCTGGCGCATGTGGTGGTCACCACCGTGACCCGCGACGACCTGCCCGACGGCGGGGCGTCCCACTTCGTCGAGGTGATCCAGGCGCTGCGTGAGGCCGTTCCCCAGGTTCGCATCGAGGTACTCACGAGCGACTTCGCCGGGCGCATGGAAAGCGTCGATGCGGTCGTGCGCGCCCGCCCCGATGTCTACAACCACAACCTCGAGACGGTCCCGCGCTTGTACCCGACGGTACGGCCGGAGGCCGACTACGAGCGCTCGCTCGCGGTGTTGGCGCGCGCGCGCGAGACCGCTGCCGTCCGCGATGCGAACGCGTCGGCCGGTCCGGAGGTCATGCCCACGAAGTCCGGCCTCATGCTCGGTCTCGGCGAGACGCCCGACGAGGTCCGCGACGTCATGCACGACCTGCGCGAGGTCGGCTGCGACATGCTTACGCTGGGTCAGTACCTTCGGCCGAGCAAGGCCCACCTGCCTGTCGCGCGTTTCCTTGAGCCCGACGAGTTCGCGAAGCTTGCACGTGAGGCGCGGAGCATGGGGTTTGCCGCCGTGGCGAGCGCGCCGTTCGTGCGAAGCAGCTACCACGCCGGTGAGATGGCCGAAGAGTCAGCCCGTACGGCCGAGTAACGCTCGCGCGCACGGGGGCGTCGCGCGAGGACTGCTAGCCAGCGACCGGCTTCTCGACCCGGTAAGCGACCACCTCGCCGGCCCTGCCCTTTCCCGCGCGTTTCGCTGCGTACAGGCTGCGATCGGCGCTTGCCAGCAGGCCGTCCATCGTGATGTCCGGTTCACCGGGGGCGGTCGCGACGGCGCCGCCGACCGAGACCGACAGGGGTGAGTCCGGGTCCCAGTCCAGTATCGGGATAGCACCGACCTCGGACACGAGTCGGGCCGCCAACGTGGCAAGCTCGTCCATGTCGGTCTCGGGTGCGACCACCGCGAACTCGTCGCCGCCGTAGCGTGCAACCAGGTCCGAACCGCGGACTGCACGGTTCAGGGCACCCGAGATGGCCTTGAGCGCCATGTCGCCCATCGCATGCCCGCGCGTGTCGTTTATCTCTTTCAGGTCGTCGACGTCTACAAGCAGCAACCCCAGCGGCCTGTCGTACCGGCGCGCCCACGACATCCACTGGTTCAGATGCGTCATGAGTCCTCGGCGATTCAGAAGCGAGGTCAAAGGATCGCGCGTGGCAAACGTGGCCAACGCCAGGTTGTCGCGCCATGCGCGCCGGAGAACGCGGGCAAGGAAACGCGCGAGATCGTCACGCGTGTAGTACATCTCGATCGCTCCCACGATGCGCTCGAGGTGGCGCGCGTATGACTCGCGGTGGTTCTTTGCGCCGCCGGGCTCGGTGAGGTCGAGCAGCTCGCCGAAGACAGGGTCGAGCATGAAGAACTCGATCCGCGTGGCGATGTCGAGCATCACGTCTTGCGGCACCGCCGAGAAGTCGGCAGGTGCTGTGGTCTGCATCTCGGTGAGCAGCTGGCGCATGTGCCGCTCGAGGCCCTCGGTGTCGTTGACGACATCGGGGACGAGCCCCTGTTCCCACGCCGCGGTCAGGTCCTTCCACCACTCGACGTGGTGGCGTTCCTCGGTGGCCATGCGGTGGAAGACCCCGGCGAGGTCCGGGTCAGGGCAGGCTTTGGACATGGCGTCGTAGGTCTGCGCCGCGAACTCGTCCATCGCTACGCACAGTTCCAGGATCGTACGCATGCACTGCTCCTGACCGTCGGCGGGGCTGTCGGGTCGGCTGCGTGTGCGGACTCATTCTCATGATACCCCGTCACCGTGGGTGGGTCGCCTCGTGCTCTTGCCGCCGTTACGCCCGCCGGGGGAAGATACAAGCCATGCCGTACGAGCCCAGGACATACCGCCAGACCGTCGATCCTGAAGGGTTGACGTGTTTCGAGGTCACCATAAAGGAGACCGATCTGCTCGTGTGCGCGCAGCGTGACCTGACCGACCTGGCCGAGGACCTGATCGCTCGCGCCCGGTGGGAGCTGGAAGAGTTCATCCGCACGCACCCTTACTACCGCGACTCGTACACGCCTGTCGAACTGCCCGAGGCGGTCCCCGAGATCGTGCAGCGCATGGCCGATGCCTCCAAGGTCGCGAACGTGGGTCCGATGGCTGCCGTGGCGGGCGCGATCGCGGAGCACGTCGCCCGCGGACTTGCGAAGGAGTCGCCGGAGGTCATCGTCGAGAACGGCGGTGACATCTACCTGATGGGGGAGACGGACCGCGTCATCGCGCTGTGGGCGGGCGAGCAGGGGGTCTCCAACGTGGGGCTGCGTGTTCCCGCCGGGCTGATGCCGCTCGCGGTGTGCACGTCGTCAGGCCGGATCGGTCATTCGACCTCACTTGGCGATTCGGACGCGGTGACGGTCCTTGCGCGAAACGGCGCGCTTGCCGACGCCGTGGCCACAGCGCTCGCAAACCGCGTGCGCGAACCCGACGACATACAGGCCGCGATACAGGCCGCCCGCGGGATCCTCGGCATACTTGGCGTGCTCGCTACCGTGGACGGGCACGTGGGCGCGTGGGGCAATGTGCACCTGGTGGCGCTGGATTAGCCGCCCGAAAGCGTGCGCACGATCTCGTCGTACTCGTCTTTCGTGATCTCTCCGCGCGCGTAGCGTTCGCGGGCGACTCGCTCGCCTGCATCGCTCGCTGCGGCCGGTGGTTGCGTACCGCCGCTGGCCTGTCCACCACTGGACTGGCGCACGATCCACACCACCAGCAGCACAATGCCCACGACAACAAGCAGGCCGAAGAACCCGAGCAGCAGCCACTCCCACATGCCCATGCCGCCCCCGAGGTAGTTCCCGCACCAGGGGCAGAACCCGTCGTTTCCCCACATCATCGCGTATCCAACTCCTTGAGGTAGTCGAGGAGCGCTTCGAACTCCTCATCCGTGAAATCCCACCGGGGCATGAGCGGGTCGAGCTCGTCCCCGTCCGGCTCTACGCCGTCTTCTAGGGCGCGCCTGATCTCGGCGTCGGTCCATCCGGACTCGCCGTGTTCGTGTTCGGAAGTCAGGGTCTCGTAGGTGATGGCGGGGGTCTCGTACGCCCTGCCCATCGCTCTGAACGACCCGCCCTGGCCGTCCACGTCATGGCATGTCACGCATCCTCCGCCCATCATGCCCGGCCCGATGGCGGTGCGCGGTACGGCACGGCCGTCAGCGCCGAGGCCGTCAAGGTATATCCGGGCACCGAGCGAGGTCTCACCCTCCTCAGAGTAGCGGGGGAACTGGCGGCCCATCGGACCACGTGGCCCGGGAACCACGTACGGGCCGACGTCGCCGTCAGCCGGTCCGGGGCTGACCGTGCGGCTGTCCGATGCGCCGGTGACTGCGGCTGTCACGGCAAACCCAGCCGCACCGACCACGATGAGAGCGATCGCGACTATGCCGAGCCATGCATGTCTCATCCCGCATCACCTCCAAACCGTGAAAGGTAGCATGTGTGACGTTCATACCCAGGTGGGCACGATAGAATGTTCGGTGTGAGCGGAACGCACGTTGGCGTAGCGAGCGCCGCGAGCGCGAAGAAGGAGACGAGAAGCCGATGGACAGCATCGACGAGCTGGACATGTACGAAGCCGAGAAGCGGTTAGCCTTGTACAACGAATACCGGGATGCCGCCCGGGTGTTCACCTACTACATAGAGACCGAGCTGCGGGCGTACCTGGCCAACGAGGTCAGGGTGACGCCCCACAACGAGGGCGGCGGCGTCTACTTCGAAGTGGTCATGCAAGACGTTTGGATCTACGAGGCCGAGCGTCTCAACAGGTTCGTGCCGGAGGCCACGGTGTGGGCCATCGGCGACGTGCACGTTCAGAAGCTTCGTGCCGAGGAGTAGAAGGGCGCCGCGCACGTGACACGGGTCCCCGACGACCGCCAACAGGCCGAGGCTCGCGCACGAGCTCTGCGCGCCGAGATCGCGCACCACGAATACCGCTACTATGCGCTTGACGCGCCCGAGATATCCGATGCCGCCTACGACGCGCTCGTGCGCGAGCTGCTCGAGATCGAGGACGCCTACCCTGAACTCGTGACGCCGGACTCGCCCACGCAGCGCGTCGGCGGAGCGCCCAGCGACTTGTTCGAACCGGTGCACCACTCCCAGCGCATGTATTCGCTGGACAACGCCATGGACATCGGCGAGCTCGACGAGTGGCTCGAGCGTACGCGGGAGGCGATCGGCGCGCGCGAGTGTGCGTACGTGTGCGAGCTCAAGATCGACGGGACCTCGATATCGCTGACCTACGACAACGGCTTGCTCGCGGTCGCCGCCACACGAGGCGACGGCCGCGTGGGCGAGAACGTGACGGCCAACGTGCGCACGATACACGACGTCCCGCTGCGGCTGCGGGACTCGGCGCGGCCGGCGGCCGGCGAGGACACGCTGTTCGCTGCGGGCGGTGAGTCCGACGCGTGGCCGCGCATAGACGTTCGAGGCGAGGTCTACATGCCCAAGCGGAGCTTCGAGCGCCTCAACCAGGAGCAGGAGGAGGCGGGGCAGCCGACCTTCGCGAACCCGCGCAACGCCGCCGCCGGGTCTCTTCGGCAGAAGGACCCGAAGGTGACCGCGTCGCGGGACCTGGCGAGCTTCGCTTACCAGTTGGTGGACCCACGCGCCCTGGGCTTCACGCGCCAGTCGCGTGTGCTCGAGTGGCTGCGCCAGGCGGGTTTTCGCGTGAACCCCGACGTGGAGGTCTGCGACGACGAGGCTGCGGTGCACGCGTTTTGCGAGTCCGCCCTGGGCAAACGCGAGCACCTGCCGTACGAGATCGACGGCGTGGTGGTCAAGGTCGACGAGTTCGCGATGCAAGAGGAACTCGGCTACACGAGCAAGGCGCCGCGTTGGGCGATCGCGTACAAGTTCCCGCCCGAGGAGAAGACCTCGGTGCTGCGCGAGATACGCATCCGGGTCGGGCGCACCGGCGCGCTCACGCCGACAGCGGAGTTCGACCCGGTCACTGTGGCGGGCTCAACGATTGCGCGGGCGACTCTGCACAACTTCGACGAGATCGAGCGCAAAGGGCTGCTCATCGGCGACACGATCGTCGTGCGCAAGGCGGGCGACGTGATTCCCGAGGTGGTGGGCCCGGTCGAGCGGCTGCGCGACGGCTCCGAGCACCCGTGGGAACCGCCCGTGTCGTGTCCGAGCTGCGGCGGACCCGTCACGCGGCTTGAAGGCGAGGCGGTCACTCGCTGCACGAACGCCTCGTGTCCCGCCCAGCGCCACGAGCGGCTGCTGCACTGGGCGGGCCGCGGGTCCATGGACATCGACGGGTTGGGCGAAGAGATCATGACGCGCCTGGAAGAGACAGGGCTGGTCGCCGACATCTCCGACCTGTACGCGCTGAGCGCCGAGCAGCTCGCCGCGCTGGACATGGGGCGCCTGAAGCAGGACGGTACACCCGTCGTGCTCGGCGCGACGGTCGGCAGCAAGCTCGCCGCCAGCATCGAGGCGTCGAAGTCACGTGGCCTTGCGCGGGCGCTGTTCGGCCTGGGCATCCGGCACGTGGGCAGCACCGTTGCCCAAGCGCTTGCGGACGCGTTCGGCAACATGGAGGCACTCGTCGAGGCTGCCACGCGGCCGCCGGCGCAAGACGGGCCCGATCCGATCGCCCTGATCGAGGGTGTGGGGCCGACGATTGCGGGCAGCGTGCGAGCGTTCTTCGGCAATCCGGACAACGTCGGGCTCGTGGAGCGATTGGCCGAGCGAGGCGTGAAGATGGCCCAGGAACGGCGGGCGCCGGCTCGCCCCCAAACGCTGGGCGGGCTCACATTCGTGTTGACCGGCGCGCTGTCGCGCTGGACCCGGGACGAGGCTTCGGTGCAGCTCAAGCAGCTGGGGGCGAAGGTCTCGGGCAGCGTGAGCAGGAAGACGTCGTTCGTGGTGGCGGGCGAGGACGCGGGCTCGAAGTACGACAAGGCGGTGGAGCTCGGCGTGCCTGTGCTCAGCGAGGACGACTTGGCGCGCGTATTGGAGACCGGCGAGCCTCCTGCCGCCTCGGCTGCTGCCGCCTCGACCGGCGACCAGTCGTGAGCGAGCCCACGCCTTCTGCGCCAGCGGTGGGCCGGCTCTCGCCCGTGGCGCCGTGGCCCGCCTTGGCGGCCATCGCCGCGGTGATGCTCAACGTGCTCGCGGGACTCGGGGTGGGCGTCCTGGCGGCCACCGATGCGGTGCGAGGCGTGGACGGCACCGCCGGTGTCGTGCTCCGCTTCGTGCTGTTGAGCGCGCCGTACGGGCTGGCGCTCGGTCTGGTGGCGCTCATGGCTCGAGTGCGGCGCTGGTCGTGGACCGACGCCGTGGGCTTGCGCTCGTTCGAGCCGGCGGCCGGACTCGGCCTGGCCCTCGGAGTCGCGCTGGGCGGTCGCGTGGTAGCGACAACGTGGGGGATGCTCGTGGTCCTTGCCGGCTTCGAGCCGCCGGCGGAGCTCGATGTCACGCGTCTCTTCCCGTCCGATGCCTTCGGCATTGCTGCGCTGGTGGTGATCGCGGTGGTGGTAGGCCCGTTCGTGGAAGAAGTCGTGTTCCGTGGCGTGCTGTACGGCGCCCTGCGCATCCGAGTGGGCGCGGGCTGGGCGATGGTGTTCTCTGGGCTTGCGTTCGGTCTGGTGCATGTTGACCTGCTGTGGCTGGTCGCGCCCACCGCGGCGTTGGGGATCGCGCTGGCCTGGCTCGTGGAACGGACCGGCTCGCTGTGGGCGCCGGTGCTGGCGCACTCGGCCTTCAACGTGACCGCGCTCGTGCTCGCGTATGCGGCCCGTGGCGTCGGGGCGGTGTAGGGGGCGGTGGGGCCTTCCTCGATCAAGCTGCGACTCGAGCCCGACCTGTGCGACCGCTGCGGACGGTGCGTTGAGGTGTGCGAGCCCAGTGCGCTGAAGGTCGGCGCATCCTACATCTTCGTGGACTGGCGCACGTGCGACGGGTGCGGCGCGTGTGTCGAGGCGTGCGACCGGGGCGCGATCACACGGCGCGGGGACGCCTCTGCGCGAACGAAGGCGCCCGCGTCAAGGACGCGTGCGGAGAGCCGCGGTGCGGCGAGCTCACGCGGGGGCGCCGAGCAGTGGACGCTGCTCGAGGCGGGCGCCATGCTCGCGATGGTGCTGGTTGCGTTTGTGCTCAAGGACGTGGCGCTCGGCTCCGAGTGGGCGCGAGCGCTGCGGCCGTCGGGCCTGGTGTGGTTCCGCGTCGGCGTGCTCGCCGCCTTCTATACCGTGCAGGTGGTCGCGCTGCTGGCGCTCACGCGGTTCCGCGGCGTGACGGTCACCGAGGCGCTGGGGCTGGGCGTGCTCGACACAACGTGGCGCTCGAAGCTCGACTCGATGGCTGCAGTGTTCGGCCTGCTGCTGGCTGCGCGCGTGTTCGCGTGGGTGTACGGCATCACGGTGCAGACGCTGGGGTGGGACCCGCCCGCTCGGTGGAACTGGAGCCTGACCGACGTGTTCGGCCCCGACACGCTGGGACTGTCGCTGTCGGTGCTGATCGTAGTGTTCGTAGGGCCTGTGATCGAAGAGATGGTATTCCGAGGAGTCCTGCTGCAGGCGCTCGACGCGCGGTTCGGCATGTGGGCCGCGATCGCGGTGTCCTCGGCACTGTTCGCAACGTACCACTTCAACGCGTGGCTGCTGTTGCCCACGTTCGTGCTGGGGGCTTCGGCCGGTTGGCTGGCGGCCACGCGCGAGAGTCTGTGGCCCGCGATCGTGCTGCACGCCTTGTACAACGTGATACCGGTGTCGATGGCGTTCTATCTGGTGGCGTGAGACGCGATTGCGGCTATCATGAGACCGTTCGCGTCCGCGGGACTAGGAAGGGGTCATCGGCCGCATGGCCATCTCTGAGGAGCAGGTACGTCACGTAGCGCTGCTCGCTCGGCTTGCGCTCTCCGACGAGCAGGTCGCGCGCATCGGCGAGGATCTCAACTCGATCCTGGGGCACATCGACACGATCCAGCAGCTCGACCTCGACGGCGTGGAGCCCACCGCCCACCCGCTCGACGTGGTGAACGTGACGCGCGCCGACGTGGCGCGCCCCGGCCTGTCGCGCGAGGACGCCTTGAAGAACGCCCCTGAGGCCGATAACGGCGCGTTCGTGATCCCGCAGATCGTGGGCCCGGGCGGTGATGAGGCGTGAGTGGCGCGAGCGGTGCGATCGACCTGAGCACGCTTACCGCTGCGCACATCCGCGAGGGCATCGCCTCGGGACAGTTCAGCGCACGCGAGGTGTTGGACGCCGCGCAGACGCGGATCGTCGAGCTCGACGAGCGCGTCCACGCGTTTCTGCAACTCACCCCCGAGTTGGCCGAGGAGGCCGCCGGCGCGGTGGACGCCGCTGTGGCCTCGGCACACCAGGCGGGCCTGGACCCGCGCGACACGCTTGGCCCGCTGGCAGGCGTGCCGGTGGGGCTCAAAGACAACATGAACATCGTCGGCACGAACACCACCGCTGGCGCTAAGATCCTCGAGAACCACGTGAGCGTGTACGACTGCACGGCGGCGCGGCGTCTGCTGGATGCAGGCGCGGTGCTGGTCGGCAAGTGCAACCTTGACGAGTTCGCGTTCGGCTCCTCGACGGAGAACTCCGCCTTCGGGCCCACGCGCAACCCCTGGGACCTCGAGCGGGTGCCGGGTGGCTCCAGCGGAGGAAGCGCTGCGTCTGTGAGCGCCGGTGAGGTCGTGATCTCGCTGGGCTCGGACACCGGCGGGTCGATTCGGCAACCTGGCGCGCTCACGGGAACGGTCGCCCTCAAGCCGACGTACGGGCGGGTGTCGCGCTACGGGATCGTCGCCTTCGGCAGCTCGCTCGACCAGATCGGACCGTTCGGCAAGACGGTCGAGGACTGCGCTACGGCCCTGCAGGCGATCGCGGGACCCGACCCGATGGACGCAACCAGCGCGGTCGAGCCTGTGCCCGACTACGTTGCGGGCGTGGGGCAAGCCGCGACCGGAGGCGTGAAGGGCTTGCGCGTGGGTGTGGTCACCGACCTGCTCGAGGTCGAGGGGCTCGCTGGCGAGGTCCGCTCGCTGGTCGAGCAGGCCGCCTCGGTCTTCACCGACTTGGGCGCGGAGGTCGGGGAGGTTGAGCTGCCCAGCGCGGAGCACGGGTTGTCGGCGTACTACATCATCGGCCCGGCCGAGGCGAGCTCGAATCTGGCCCGCTTCGACGGCATCCGCTACGGGTACCGCGCGGACAGCGCCACCGATGTCCTCGACCTGTACATGCGCTCGCGGGCCGAGGGCTTCGGGCCGGAGACGATCCGGCGCGTGATGCTCGGCACGTACGCGCTGTCGGCCGGGTACTACGATGCCTACTACGGCCAGGCGCAGAAGGCGCGTACGCTCATCAAGCGCGATTTCAGCGCCGCATTCGAGGACTTCGACGTGTTGCTCACGCCCACCACGCCCACCACAGCGTTCAAGATTGGCGAGAAGTCCGACGACCCGCTCGGCATGTACCTCTCCGACTTCTACACGATTCCGGTCAACCTGGCCGGCAACTGCGCTATCAGCGTGCCGGCGGGACTGGGTGCGGACACTGGCCTGCCGGCCGGGCTGCAGATAATCGGTGACTACTTCGCCGAGGAGACCATTCTGCGAGCGGCTGCTGCGTTCGAGACCGCCGTAGAATTCGACTCGCGGCCTCGCATAAGTGGGTAGTATAGAGGGGGAACAAACAGGGTCGTAGGGCGCAGGATGGGGGGAACTGTGGCCGAAGCACTGGCCCTCGAGGCCTTCCGTATCGCGCGACTGCTCGTGGCGCTCACGGTGCTGCCGTTCGTGGTCTACATCAGCCGCGACGTGCGCGTTCCCAACGTCATCATGTGGTACATCCTGTCACTGATCGCGGTGTGCGCATCCTATTTCTTCTCGGTCATCGAGGGATTTGCGGCAGCCGAGCTCATGGACCTGATGCAGCATGTCTCTCTCGCGAGCGCGGGCGCACTGGCGTTTGTCGCCGCCGTGGCCACGCGGCGCCAGGTGAGGGTGGAAGGCGACGCGTCGTGACAACCGCCCCGACCATCCTGAGCGCGATCGGCTTCGTGGGGTTCGTGGCCGGACTCGTCGTGCTGGTCAGCATTCCGGCGTCGAGCGGCAGACTTTTCAACAGGCAGACGAAGACGCTGATCATCGCCGCTTTCGCCGTGTACGTGTACGCCCTAGGCATCGACATGGTGGAGGCCACATTTCGCGGCACATTGCTCGGCGAACTCAGGAGTCTCGGACAGATCCTGTTCCCGATCTTCATGCTCATGGCTCTGATGTCCGGCCACGCCGCACAGCAGATGCTCGACCTGCGACGCTCGCAGACGGCTCTGAGGCGCTCGAACGAGTTCATGCTCGATCTTGTCGACTCCTCGCCCGCAGGCATGCTGTTCCTTGCCCCTCATGGATTGATCGTGTTCGCGAACAAGACCGCGCGCGACATCCTCGACTTGTCCGAGGACCCGGAAACGGGTCTGCTGGAGACAGGTGGATGGGTGGCAACGTGCTCGTGTGGAGTGCGGTGCGATAGGCTCGAGTGCCTACTCGACCCGCATGGTCCTGGGCCGTACCAGATGACACTTGAGTGGCCGAGCGGCTGGACGATACGCCTCAAGATACACACCGAGATCCTTGCCGACGAGGCAGGCAATGTGGGCGGTGTGGTGGCGACCTTCGAGCGGCCCTCTGCGCGCGAGGTCGATAGGGAGCCCGAGGCAGTCTAGCCGGGTGCGTGGCGCGTCCTGCGCGGGTGCGTGGCGCGTCCTGCGCGGGTGCGTGGCGCGTCCTGCGGCGCGGCACGGTGTGGCGGCCTGGCGGGCGGGTTCGAGTTCCCTGCGAGTAGTGGTTGCGATCGCACCCATTATGGGTGCAGTTGCACCCATGACTTGTACAGTCCGGCAACACCCCCCGTCCCCCGGAGCAGTGAACCTCCCTCGATCCTCGGCCCGCCATACCGAGCGGTTGGAGTTCGGTCACGCCCGGTTTGGGCACCCGCGGTAGCGTTTCACACGACATGCGACCTCACGAGAACACGTTCATGCGCATCGTCGGATCGCGCACACGAGCTTTGCTCATCGAGCGGCTCGTGACTCATCCTGAGGGTCGTCCGTGGCTCAGGGAGCTGGTCAGAGGCATCGGCACGGGGATGGGCGCCATTCAGCGGGAACTACTGCATTTGAGGCGGACCGGCCTGATCAAGAGGCGCGTCGAAGCGTGCGCCGTCTTCTACGAAGTCGACACGAGCCACCCGCTGTTCGAGCCGCTGCGCGGACTTGTCGAGGCCAGCAGGACCACCGACCTGTACTACGACCCATGCCGAGGCGGAACAGGACACGCCGGCGAGACTACCGAGCATGGAGCGGGATACTAGCTGACGCCTTCCGCCAAGACACCGAGCACTGAATCGACCGCCCAGTCCAGGTCCTCGCGCGAGATCACGAGTGGAGGCGCGAGGCGGATCGTCGTCGCGTGTGTGTCCTTGGCGATGATGCCCGGGTTCAGCCCCAGGAGCTTCTCGCAATATTCGCGAGCGCTGCCGGCGGTATGCTCGATCTCGATGCCCACCCACAAGCCGATGCCGCGCACTTCGCGAACGCACGGCGGCGCTTCGGCACGCAGGCGCGCCAGCAAGTGGTCACCGAGCTCGCGCGAGCGCTGCTGGAACTCGCCGGTGCGCAGCAACGACAGCACCGCGCGTCCGATAGCGCAAGCCAACGGGTTACCGCCGAAAGTGGAGCCGTGTGTGCCGGGTGTCAGCACGCCCAGGATTTCTCGACGCGACGCCACGGCAGACAGAGGCAGGATGCCACCGCCAAGCGCCTTGCCCAAGCAGTACATGTCAGGCTGCACGCCTTCCAGCTCGCAGGCGAAGGTGGTGCCTACGCGACCGAGACCGGACTGGATCTCGTCGGCGATCATGAGCACATCGTGCTCGGTGCACAGGTCGCGCACTGCGCGCAGGTAGCCTGCGGGCGGCACGATGATGCCTGCTTCGCCCTGGATCGGCTCGAACAGGAATGCCACCACGTCCGGGTCGGTGATCACGTCGGCCAATGAGTTCACGTCGCCGTAGGCTATGGTCTCGAAGCCCGGTGTGAACGGGCCGAACCCGCCTCGGGCCACTGGGTCGGTGGAGAAGCTCACCACCGTGGTCGTGCGGCCGTGGAAGTTGCCGTCGCACACGAGGATCTTGGCGCGGTCCTCGGCCACTCCCTTGACGTCGTAGCCCCACTTGCGAGCGGTCTTGACGGCAGTTTCTACAGCTTCTGCGCCGGTGTTCATGGGCAGGACCATGTCCATGCCGGCAAGCTCGGCAAGCTCGCGTTCGAAGGCGCCGAGTTGGTCGGAGAAGACCGCACGGCTCGTGAGCGTGAGGTGCTCGAGCTGGTCGCGCGCGGCGGCCAGCAGCGCGGGGTGGCGGTGTCCGAAGTTGAGCGCGGAGTAGGCAGCGAGAAGGTCGAGGTAGCGCTTGCCGTCGACGTCGGTCACCCACGCGCCTTCGCCGTAGGCGACCACGACGGGCAGCGGGTGGTAGTTCGGGGCACCGTACGTGCGCTCGAGCTCGATGTACATGTGGGTGTCGGTGCCGGTGACGTCTCGGGGAGCGGTCATGAGCGGTCCTTTCGGGCCAATGCAGGTTGCGTGGGCGAACGGCAGTATGCAGTCGCACGGCCAGAGTATACGGTTGTGTGCGCCTCGGGGCCAGAGCGAGGGACTGTGTGCCCGCCGATACGTGTGCTGCTTTTTCTGCACATCCAGCACATAATGTCCGTACATGCGCTCGGCGGCGCACGCGATCCGGCTCCTCCCGCAATGAGCCAGCGCGTTTCGTCACGTGTGGCCAGGGGTCGATCTCGAGGAGGGGCCATGAAACGCATCATGTCCGTTCGGGGCTCGCTGTGCTTCCTGCTCGTCGTGGTGGTGGTCGCGGCGATCCCGATGGCGGGGTTCGGCGTGGGTGTCACCTCGTGGGACGCATTTCCTGTGCCGGACTACGAGTACATCTTCCAAAGCGCCCGTCCCGTCGAGCAGCTATCCGACGAGGTGCTCCTCCTCGGCAAGATGCGCGGTGGGATCTACCGCTCGATGGACGGCGGCCGTACGTGGACCAACATGGCCGGCGCCACCACGGCCACCGAGAGATACTACATCGCCGACATCGCGTTCGCCGGCATGCTCGAGGGTTGGGCCGTCGGCGAATACGTGAAGGACCCCGGGCCGATCCATCAGTCCCTGATCATGCACACGTCGGACGGCGGGCGGACTTGGGAGCGGCAGGACGACGGAGCCGGCAGCTCGGAGTCGATGCTCATGAGTGTCGACTGCCTGGAGGACGGCCGGGCCATCGCGGCCGGAGGTAGCGGCATGATCTACCGCACGCTCGACGGTGGAGACACCTGGACGTCGCTGAGCGCCGGCGCGATGACGTTCTATGGAGCGGCGATCACCGAGACGCCAGATGGGATGGCCCGCGGCATGGTCGTGGGAACCGACGGCCGGATGTACAAGCTCACAGAGGTACCCGGCGGGATGTGGGGCACGAGTATGGTGACCGCCGATCTGCCGGTGCCCGAGCGGCTCGACGGAGTAGATTTCGGTGGTGACGGTACCGGCTACGTCTTCGGGTGGGGCGAGTTCTTCCTCAAGTCGACAGACTACGGGAACACGTGGAAGCGGCTCACGAGCAACGCGCCCTCGTCGGCCTTCCATGTAGACAGGTACCACGATGTCGGCTTCATCGACGCCGACACCGGTTGGGCGGTGGGCGACCGTGACAACTTGCTGTCCCCCGGGCCCCAGGCCCTGGTGATCTTCACGAACGACGGAGGTGCGACGTGGTCGCGGCCGGACGTGCCCACGAGCGACGAACTCGGGCTGTATTCGATCTCGGCGGTGAGCGAGAACGAGATGACCGCGCAGACCTCGGCGAAGACCTTCCGCATGGCGACCACGACAGCAGAACGTCTCGCAGGGGCCGACCGCTACGCCACCGCCATCGCGATCTCGGGCGCGCTCGTGCCCGTCCCACTCGCGGATACCGCTGTCGTGGCGACCGGCAAGGACTTCCCCGATGCGCTGTCGGCCTCCGGCCTCGCCGGTGCCTATGATGCGCCGTTGCTGCTCGTCGGCTCGTCCCTGTCGACGGCAGTGGAGGCGGAACTCGCACGGCTGGACGTGACCGACGTGCTGATCGTCGGTGGCACGGGAGCCGTGCCGAAGGCCGTCGAGGACGCTATCGAAGCCAAGGGCTACACGGTACGCCGCATCGCCGGCACCGATCGCTACGCTACGGCGCAGAAGGTGGCCGAGGAGATCGCGGGTGTGGACGGCTACGACGGACGTGCGTTCATCGCCCGTGGGGACGCCTTCCCGGATGCCCTCGCCGTGGCGCCGTTCGCCTACACGACGAAGTCCCCGGTGCTCCTCGTGCGGCCGAACGCCCTCCCGCTTCCGACCATGAATGCGATCGAGCAGATCGACGTCAAGAACGGAGTGGTGGCAGGGGGCACGGGTGCGGTGGGATCGGCGGTGCAGCAGCAGATCGACGCGCTGCTGATCGCGAACGGAGGCGTGTCTACGGAACGTTGGGCCGGCGCGGACCGCTACGAGACCGCGGCCGTGGTTGCGCAAGAAGGTCTGGATGCGAATTGGGGCACCGGGTCCTTCATCGGCGTGGCAACCGGTGCGAACTTCCCCGACGCCCTGGCTGGTGGTGTCGGCTGCGGCATGATGAACGGCGCGCTCGTTCTCACCTCGCCGAAGGCGCTGAATCCCTACGCTAAGACCTTCATCCAGGACAACGCGATCTTTGACACCGACGCGCGAGTCTTCGGGGGCACCGGTGTGGTGAGTGAAGCCGTCCTGAGTGAGATCGAGGGAGCATTCTAGAAGGAGAGCGTCTGCAGGATCGGAGCCGGCCCCGGATTGCCTCCGGAGCCGGCTCCGCTCGTGTGCGCCCCTCGCTAGAAGCCGAGCAGCGTCTTGATCTCTTGCGCGACCGACTCGGCGATCGCACCGGTCCCGCCGATGATGCGTACCGCGTCAATGGCCGCTGCGTGCCCTGCGAGGGTGGCTTGCGTGACGGGCGACAGCGTGGCCGTGCGAGTGAGCAGAAGCACGCCGTCCTGAGAGCCGCAGCCGACACCACCAGCCAGCGCGTCGGGGAAATTCTGGCCAGTGGCGACTCCCACGTAGGCCCAGCTCGCCCAGCCTTGGTTGACACCGTATTCGGCCAGCGACGCGGCAGTGCCGTAGCGGTCGGAGCCGAACACGCGGATCGCCGATACGCCCGGCAGGGCCGCGGCTGCGCCCGCCGCACCCGGGGACACCGCTCCTGTGCCGCCGCACACCACGACGTCGGTGATTCCGAGACTAGTGATGGCGGCCGAAGTCGGTGCGGCAAGCGTTGTGGAGGGCGTGAGCAGGATCGGTCGCGCGCCCGCGAACGAGAGCGGGGAGGCGGCGACCGCGTCGGCGTAGTTGTCTCCTCGGCACAAGAAGGCGGTGGGCTCGAAGCCCGCGCCCATCTCGGTCTTGATGCGAGCGGCGATCATGGCGGCGGTGTCGTAGCGTGTCGCGCCACCGATGCGCTCGACCGCGTTCACGCCGGCGAGTGCGTCGACGGCGGCTGCGACGCTGCTGGATACCGCCCCGGTCCCGCCGATCACGATCACGCGTGAAGCGCCGAGCCGAGCGATCTCAGCGGCGGTGCCTGCGGGGAGAACCGTGCGCCGGGTGAGCAGCAAAGGTGCGTCGAAGGCGCCGGCCAGACCGCTTGCCGCCAACGCGTCGGGGAAGTTCTCACCCGAAGCGAGGACCACCACGTCGCTGGCATCGAACGCCTCTTGTGAGATCTCGACCGCGGTGTCGTAGCGCGTGGCGCCTGCGAGGCGGTCGTAGGGAGTGAGCGGCAGAACCACTGCCTCGGCCGTCGTGAACGACCAGCTATCGCTCAGTGAATCGCCGTCCTTCGAGGCGATGCCCACCACGTGTACCGTGTAGTCGGTTTCGCCGGCGAGCGCGCTCGATGGCGTGAGCTTCATGGTGGCGGTGCTGTCCGTGTAGCTCACACTCGCCGCAATCTTGGCCGACGACCCCGTTTCCGTGAGGTAGAACGAATTCCCGCTCACAGAGCTTGCGGCCGCTTGCTTCGAAAGCGTCACTTCGATCGCTGCGTCGGTCTCGGCCGTGGAGTCCGCGGCTGGCGTCGCCGATTCGACCTCGAACGGGTAGCGCAACGAGACAGGGACCTCCACTGCGGACAAAGCCGTGCTCGGTCCCACGAACAACACGCCCTCGTAGGTGCCGAGGCGATCGGCGAGTGCTGTGCGGTCCTTGCTCCAGTTCAGCGTGAAGTCGAATGGCTCGTCGGCCGCAAGGGAGCCGGCAGGCAGTCCGGCCACACTCAGGTCTGTTCCCTGGATGACCTTGAGGCTGGCATCGAACGTGTCGCTGCTGCCGACCACGCTGAAGCCGTACACGCGGATGCGATACGTTCCGTCGGCAGGCATGGTCACTCGCACGCTCTCCGCATCGGAAGCACTCTCGGACACGGCGATCTCCTGCCACACGGAGCCGGTCCACCGCTCGAGGAACAGGTCGATATCCGAACCTCCGCCCGAGTTACCGCACGTCGCCTCTATCAAGGCGCCGTTTGTGACAGGGAAGGAGTAGGTCCAGTCGCCTCCTTGGGAGACGCTGCCGGTCAGATCGAGCGTCTTCCCGAGCCCGAATGCGGCCGCGCCCACGCCCGGCAGAGGTAGCGAGCAGACACCATCGAGTGGGAGAGAGCCCCCGGTGTCCTTCGACACGATCTCGATCGCGGTGTCGCTCATCGCGAACGTGCCGGTCTCACCTGAGAACGCCACGGCTGTCGCTTCGCCGGAGTGAACGACGTTGTGCAGCGCGATCTCGTTCAGCCCGCCGCGCAGGTCGGCCGATACCCACTCCTCGGCGCCTCCCGTGGCGGTGTCGAACAGCCAGATACCGTACGAGGTGTTCGTGTTGTCGGACCCACCGATCGGCTCCAGCGTATACGGGCCGAAGAACGACAGGTCCCCGTCGCTGAACTCGTCCTCGGTCGGGCCGAACACGAGCGAGTCGATATCCGATTCCTGGCCGGCCGCGGCCTGGTCCCACGTGGTGTGGACCAGCCACTTCGTGCCATCGGCATACGAGTCGAGGGCGCCGGTATCGGCGAACAGGAACCTCCAGTCGCCGGACTCCGCGCGCCAACCCCAACTCTGCGCACCGTAGACCTCGGTGTTGTCGAGCAGCGTGCCGGTGACCGCGCCAGGGATGTCGCCGAACTCGAAGTCGCTGCCGTCGGCGGCGACAGACACCACGACCGGTACGACTGTGACGTCGGTGCCGTCGTCGACGCGGATCTGGCCCTCGTACGTGCCGGGCACCGCGGTCGGCGGCACGGTCATCGTGGCGTCGATGTCGACCCCGATACCTGCTCCGAGCACAAGGTTGTCGGTCGATAGCGTGAGCCAAGGCATGTCCTCGCGGTCCCAGAACTCGACCTCGATGTGCACGTTGGCTACGTTGTCCGCCGTGGCTCGAGTATTGTGCTGTAAGCCTAGGAAGACGCCGTCGTGCATGCGCTCGAGCGGGTTCTGCACGCGGACCTCGTGGGTATTGCCGAAGTTGTTGTCGTACGTGAACCGCATGTACTCGCCGGCGTCGATCTCGCCGGTGTTCACGGCACCGTTCGCGTTCGTGTCGTCCCAAAGCGTGCCGCTGATATCCTGGTCCTCCCAGTCGTAGGCTAGGAGCCGCACCGCGTTATGGGTGGTGGTGCCGAGGTCGAACGCCCCTGTCGGCGCGAAGTCCTCGAAGTCCTGGACAGCCCGAACGACCATCAGGTCCGTGCCGGCGGGGATGTCCGGCGTGATGTCGTAGAGCCAGTCGGGGCGGTTGAAGTCGTACGTGCTCTCGTC
>Ga0209164_1000827_pt1 | contig 52814 bp, 42 predicted proteins | sample MTBNYHSulfiMetaG_FD_187458 | JGI IMG/M metagenome (GOLD analysis project Ga0209164, IMG submission 187458) | Enrichment culture microbial communities from rom New York Harbor, USA that are MTBE-degrading - MTBE-NYH (New York Harbor Sulfidogenic)... | ecosystem: Environmental > Aquatic > Marine >... | reverse complement strand
TCTCAGAGGACACGTTAAGTCTCCTTTATTTTTCGAGCCTGTCATTATGCCTGAAATGACAGACGAATTCTATCAAAAAGAGTGGAACGGACCGGGATTGGGGGGGTGTATTCTTTGCGCCTAGAGGCGCAAAAGGAGGAGCGCCAGCAGGCTGGATTGAACGGACGAACGCTTTGTGGAGCCAATAACCATAAAATCGCTCTCAGATTCGATCTTTCAGTACATTATATAGTCGAACCCGAAGTCTGACAAGTTGCCAAAGTGTGAAAAATCCAAAAAAACCTCTCGGCCTCCTGTGCGCTATTCCCCCTTCGGGTCGCCTGTGATGCCAGCGACGTCCGCAGAGTGAACTCAGGCTCGTCTTAGGGCACAACTATCCTGCTACCATTCGGCACGAATCACCAGAATCAACTCAGATGCCGCTAAGCCAGTCGGCTGCCATTCTCGCCAGGTCCTTGCCATTAACCACGCCGTCGGCTGCACCTACGGGGATGATATCCGCCGGAGGGGTAGCGGGCGGTTCCATCCACTGACTCGCCAGAACGGCGTAATCGCGCATGTCGACCCTGCAGTCGGCGTTGATGTCACCAAGCCACGTCGTCGGGCAGCCATTGTTCAGTAGCCACAGGTGCAGGTGGGGCCTCTGGCTGGAGGAGGTGCCGCCCTCCTTCGAGTAGAACTCCATCGCGCCGCTTGAGCTTGCGGTATAGAATGTGAGCAACCTGTCGGTGTCGAGCATGATGAAGTTGTTCAGGGCGCTCTGGGCCGTGCCGTCAGGCGTGACGCACGGTGTCTCAGCCGCCCCGCCTATAACCGAGTAGAGCTCCACAGTATTGACATCCATCGTCGCGGTGGCTTTGACAACGCCGGGGCCATTGTTGTATGTGACGGTGCTTTCGTTGATGAGTTCGCCTGGAGTTGCATCTATCATAGCGAATATCCGGACGGTCTTTGATGCCTGGTCGCGCTTGTTCCACAGCTCCAGCTTCGCCTTCCAGAAGATCCTTCCATCACTCGGCAGCTGGAACTGCAGTATGCCGGTGCCCATTATGGTTGGATTGCCCAGGTCGCGCGCCCAGAATGAACTGTATCCACCATAATTCGTGTTTGGGTAATCGGCGCTAAGTCTTGAGTCAGCTATTGGCAACAGGAGGACTTCTTCCACCTGGACCGCGCTCACCGGCATTGTCACGCTCGCCTCCTCGGACCACCCGGCGAGGTTCTGATTCACACTAAGGTCTCGCGCTCGTACCCTGTAGGTGTACGTCACACCCATATTCAGGCCCGTGTCGCTGTAGGACGTGCTTGCCTGCCAGCCTGAGCTGTGGTTGGAGTCTGTCATGTTCTCAAAGTAGTATTCAGCGCCGCTTGCATCTATGGCAAGGTCTGCCGTCATGAATGCGGTCCTGGCATTCGTCGCGTGCGGAACGGAAAACCACGTAGTCGGGTCAGGCGCGGGCGCTGTGTGGTCGCCTGAAGTATCGGCATATGATGGCAGCCACGCCCCTAACCCGGGCACATTCATCACATTAGGCATGTTGAAGCCCGCCAGTGTCTCTGTGTCTTCCGGCATCGTGAGTACGTGAACGCCGGGCCAGGTCACGCGCCCGGAGGTATCACCGCCGGGGCCGTAGCTGTTATATTCGTAGTAGCGGACCGTATTCTGCCTTGCGGGCTGGTCCCAGTCATGCCATCCTTCCAGCTTAATGTGCGAATCCATCCAGCAGTTGAGATAGGCAACCGCGGCATAGTCCCCCCAGGGCCGCCCGAGGTAGACCGTGCTGTCGCCCAGACTGACCGCACGCGTCAGACGGCAGTTATTGTACACAAAGCCGTATGGCGTCGAGATGTCGGCGTTGCTGGCCGTAAGGTAATTGCCGCTGCGGCTGTAGAGCTCGCAATTCTCGAACCATGCCGTCGCGTTGCCGTACATGAAGTCCGTTGTCCCCTCGATGCGGCAGTTGGTCAGGTAATAAGGGCCGGCATAAAGCAATAATGTGTCCTGGTTGGAGAGAAGCCAGACGTTCTTGAACTGGCCGCGCCGGCCGCTCGCTGAGAACGCCAGTGTCTGTATCCCGACACCATAGGAGTTCTCAACGCTGATGCCCTCAATTGAGAAATCACTCGCCTCGAAGTATATCGTCGCCGAACGCCACACGCCCAATGGATCGTCGGCCCGGCGGTTGTAGGTAATCTTGGTCATAGCCGGATCCTGCCCTATCAGCTTCACGAAGGGCCTGGTTGATGGGATATACACCGGCTCGATATAGGTCCCGGAATGGATGCGTATCTCGACCGGGTTCGAGGAGGTCGGCGTCCATGTGATGCTGTCCACCGCGCCCTGAACCGTGGCAAAGTCCGCCGACCCATTGGGATCAACGGTAATTATGGTCGGCGCGGCATGGACATATCCTCCCATGGCGACAACCAGGGAACAAGTCAGGAAAAGTCTGATCAGCCTTCGTATCATTCGATTCTCCGCAGTAACGCTTGTATGCTCAGGCCCCCAGAAAGGCGTAACTCTGGAGCAGATATTCTGCAAAACGAAGTAGGGTACCAAGGTGTGCGGCAGTGACAATAGCAGTATAACATTCGCACGGGGGCCCTTAATAGGCCATTCTGCGCAGCCTGATTGCACGTTTGCGCAAGTGCCCCATCTGGCTCTGCCGCTTCTACCTAGGGTGGGGCAGGACCTGAGTAGCAAACCAGGGAGGATTCCGCTCTGCCCATCCCACCTGTGACGGGTGGTCTTTGCGCCGATGCGCTATTCCTTTGCCTCGACCGGGTGTATCGTCACCTTGTTCTGGTATATGCGCGGCTCGACAACCTCGGCGTCGGCCTTTCGAAAATCCATCTGAGCCTTGCGAATCCATCCATTTGCCTCTTCCACCTGCGATCTGACAGCCTCCATCTCCCTTCTCAGATCTCCGAGTCGAACACTGTCCCCATACTTCTCCGAAGCCTGTGCGCAGGCAAGGTCCGCTGCCTTCAGCTTGGCCAGCGCTCCGGCAAGCTCGATATTGTGGTCCATGAGCATATCCTGAAGCCTGGTCCTACTCTCCGGGCTTGTCTCCTTGCTGGCAATGAACTTTGTTATCGCTTCAATTCTTGCATTCAGCCCTGCAATTTCTATCTGCAGCGAATTCTTCAACTCCTGTGTCGAAGAGATCACCTTGCCTACATCCTCCGGAGAGAGGGCGACCCCGCGCTTCTGTACGATATCTCGTATTTGGGCTTCAATCTCCGCGAGTCTACGTCGAAGGCTCTCCGCATTCTGCACGTGATCAATCACGCGCATCCTGGCCTCCGTGAGGAACCTTTCGGCTTCCGCATCCAGCGCCTCGACGTAGGCATGCACAAGCTTATCGAGCTCATCTTTATTCGCTGCGTACAGAAAAACCTCAAAGTAATTGGGTATGGTCGCGCCAGAGAGGTCTCGGTTCCAGCCGGACGGAGTGAACCATCGTTCGCCATCGGTCCTGCCTGACCTGTGTGGCCAGACTATGCCTTGGCCAGTGGTTACAAGGTCTTTCTGCTCCTGCGACAGAGTTTTCCCACTCTGTGTTCCTAGCACTGTCGTGATGTCGGGCAGCCCCTTGCCACTGTTGAACACAAACAGATGCGCCAGATGCGTCGGCCGGACCGGGCCCTTGCCTTCAACCGCACCACTTGGCCCCTGAATCCACCAGTCGCCAGGTGTACTATTCACATCTATTGTCAGGTCCTTGAATGCGAGGCCCATCGCACTGGTGCATATCATCAGGACAACAACTACAACCATAACCGCAGACTTTACACACGTATTCATTTCAGATTCTCCTTTCATTGGATTTGATTCTTGCCAGCCCCTCTTTTGCGGAGGGTGTGTTCTTATAGCTTTCTATTATGAGCAGGTATTGCTCTCTGGCAGCTTTTTCGCCCCCCTCCTGGGCAGCCAAGATGTCCGCCGCAACGAGTATGCGGGCTGCCTCGGCGGCCTGTGCGATCTGGCTCTCCATCTGAGCAAGCGTCGGCGCCGGCTGTCTGCCGTGCAAACTCCATATCATCGCGCCCACACCTACCACGGCAACTACCGCTGCTACCGCCGCGTACCTGAAAAAGGGGTCTGACCCCTTCTCTTGGGTAAAGGGGACTGGCTCGGACGCCACCCTGTGGGCGGAGTGCCTGTCCCATTTACCCGGGGTCTGACCCCTTTTTCCGTGTAGACCCGCAGATACCGTTCCCTCCGCCGCCTGCCAGATGGCACGGGTAACCTCCAGCGACCTGGCCAGACCCTTCACCTTTGCCTGACAAGCGGGACATTGTGCCAGATGCTCCGCGACTTCCCTAGCAACATCCTTGGACAATTCGCCATCGGCGTAGTCCACCAGCAATTCACGTATGTCATCACATGACTTCATAGTCCAACACCTCTGTCCAGTAATCCTTCTGCAAGCTTCATTCTCGCCTCCCGAAGCCGGCTTCGCAGCGTTGAAGCGTTCACCTCGAGTATTTCGCCAGCTTCTGCGGACGACAGCCCGCAGTAATATGTAAGCACCATTGCCGCCAAGAGCGGCCCATCGAGTTCCAGCATCGCGCGGCGTACTATTTCAAGTTCCTCGGCACGCATCGCCTGCTGTTCAGGGCCTTCCAGTGAACTGCGTCCACCTCCCTGCGCCTGCACACGCCGTCTGACTGCCAGCCTGAAACGCTTCCTGCGGCGCATCTCCAGCAGACACCTGTTGACCGTCACCCGCGCCAGCCATCGCCCGGCCTCATCGCCTGGCGGCAGTCGTTCCTGTCGCGAGGCAGCCACAAACACATCCTGCAGGATGTCATCGCGGTCTGCCTGACCGAACCCCATACCCGAGATGACCCGCCTGAGCCGGCCGGCATGGGCGTCAAACGCTGCGGCACATTCAGACTGCCGCGATTGGTTGTTCGTGGTCCGGTCTATGGCTGCTCCCTGGATGCCCTTTGCCGCTTCTTCATATATTCCAATGCGCAAAGGCTACTTTCTGTTGGCCGATCAGCCAACATTCTCTTTTCATTGCCCGCAACACAACCTATCGGTAGTGCATAATTCAAAATAACCGATGTCGGTATTCATAAATCAGCTTACCATTGTACCCTAACTTACCTCCAGAATAGCTTAAGCTGTTATCTGACAAGCAGTTACCAACTTGACAACCATCAAAACCCCGCCAAATCCGCCACACTTCCCGCGCAGCCACAACATTTCTTATCGTCTTTGCGCAGTCCTGAGCTCGTCGGAGGGCGCAATTACGATATTCGAACCAACGACTCCAAAAAGGCGTATTCAGCTTGCAGCCTCGCCCCCTGGGTGGTAATATAATATATGTGTTCGCACCGCGCGGACAGCCCGAAAAATGGGGTTTTGAGGGAAACGACTATGAAGGAGACTAGCATGTTCGAGACCATCGACAGACTATTCCTGGCCGGCCTCGGAGCCGCAAGTATGACCAAAGAGCGGGCTGAAAAGATATTCGATGAATACGTCGCCCGCGGCAAAGCCGAAAAAGACCAGAAACAGGGCTTCGTCAAGGACGTGATGGAACACGCGCAGAAGACCAAAGACGAGCTGGAGAAGGTCATCTCCGAGCAGACCAAAAAGGCCATAGCCAACCTCTCGGTCGCCACCAGGGAAGACATCAAGCGGCTCGAGGCCAAGCTCGACCAGCTCCTCAAGAAAGGCTGATCTTGGCGACTTTCAAGTTCCGTTTCACGCGGCGTATGGAGCACATGCGCCGTTACCGCCACATAATGGCGGTGCTGATGAAATACGGCTTCCAGGAAGTGACCGACGCTATTGGCGAAAAGGTCAGGAATCGCGTCGGTCGCCGGGCTGTTCCGACGCGCGTCAAGAGAACTTCACGCGAACATACCCGGGCTGTACGCCTTCGCCTGGCTTTCGAGGAGCTGGGGCCCACGTTCATAAAATTCGGGCAGCTTCTTTCCACAAGGCCTGACCTTATCTCCGAGGAATTCTCCATCGAGCTGACAAAGCTCCAAGATGAGGTTGCCCCGATACGCGCCGAGAAGATCATAACTGTCATAGAGGATGAGCTGGGCAAGAGTATTGCTGAGATATTCAGCGAATTCGACAGAGAACCCCTCGCGGCAGGAAGCATCGCGCAGGTACACAGAGCCGTTCTCCAGGACGGTCGGCAGGTTGCGGTAAAAGTCCGCCGTCCAGGGATAGCACAGCTGATACACACCGACTTTGAGATACTCGAGAATATCGCGCACCTGGCAAAGACCACTTTGTTTGAGCATGACGGGGTCGACCCCCAGCGAATGGTCAAGGAGTTCGGCGATGCCGTCTTCAAAGAGCTGGATCTGGCCAACGAGAGACGGAATCAAGAGAGGTTCATAAGGAACTTCGCACACGACGAGAAGGTACATGTCCCAGCAGTCTATGAAGAATACTGCTCGCCGAGCGTGCTGACTATGGAGTACATCGACGGCGTAAAGGCAACGGATGTCGAAGCCGTGAGTCAGGCGGGGTTGGATCGCAAAGAGGTGGCCGCACGTGGCGCCAACTTCGTTATGCAGCAGATTTTTGAGTTCGGGTTTTTCCACTCCGACCCTCATCCGGGCAATTTCTTCGTGCTGCCCGGTAATGTTCTTGTGCCGCTCGATTTCGGGCAGGTCGCCAGACTCACCTCGCAGGACAGAAGCCTTCTGACCGATATGGTTCTGGCTATAGTCGATGGCGAGGCGTCCCGCATGGTGAGGGCACTGCAGAAGGCAGACCTGCTTGGCGATGAGACGAGCGAGCTTGGTGTCGCACGAGATATTGAGTATCTCCTGAGCACATATAGCAATCTGGCGCTGAAGGACATACCCTTTAACCAGCTCATAGTTGAGAGTTTCGAGATACTGCGCAAGCATAAGGTCAAGCCGCCAGCCGAATTCACTCTGATGCTGAAGAGTCTGGCGACAGTCGAAGGATTTGCCACAGACCTCGATAAGGATTTCCAGATAACCGAACATCTTAAGCCCTATGCCCGCAGGCTCAGCATGGAGGAGCTTGACCCGATCAAGGTGCTCAAGAACGCTCGGAAAGCGATACGCGATGCCGGCGAGATGGTATCGAGCCTGCCCGCCGACATGAATTCCATAATCAGCAAGTTCAAGAGCGGACGGTTCCAGTTGCGTGTGCAGCACGAGCATCTGGAGAATCTGTCTCATACGATAGACAAGAGCTCAAACCGCATAAGCTTCGCAATGATAACCGCCGCGATACTCATAGCTTCCAGCATGCTCGTCTCACAGCAGGGAAGCGTCCTCAATCTTATAAGCTTGCAGACCCTGGGTGTAATAGGTTATATAGTCGCTGCGGCAATAGGTATCTGGCTGCTTATATCCATAGCCCGCAGCCGGCATTTGTAAGGTTTCAGGGCAGTGCAATGCAGAAAGTAAGACTCGGGCGGACGGGTCTGCACATCACCAAGATAGGCTTCGGCGGAATACCCATTCAGCGACTGACAGATGACAAGGCTGCTGCCGCGCTTGTCACGGCAGCCATCGAGATGGGTATCAACTGGCTGGACACGGCGACCGGTTATTCCACAAGTGAGGCACGCATAGGAATGGGCATCAAGCCGTTCAGACGCGATTCACTTCACGTATTCACCAAGAGCCCCGCCAAGACACCGCAGACTCTGAAGGCGGATATCGAATTGTCCCTCAAGCGGCTGCAGACCGATTACATCGACGTGTTCCAGTTCCATGGGATAAAGCTGGAGTCGTGGAAGGAGATACTTTCCAACGGTTCGATGGATATGCTTCTGCAAATGCGAGAGAAGGGTATCATACGACACATCGCGGCAAGCTCTCACAGCGACAAAGCTATGCTGGAGGTGCTTGAGCATCCAGCCATCGAGGCGGCCCAGTTTCCCTTCAATTTCATCATGTATGAAGAGGTTGCTGAGATACTGGCCAAATGTAAAGCAAAGGATGCCGGCTTCATCGCGATGAAGCCCTTCGGCGGCGGCGTGTTCCCTTCCGCGGGGCCTTGTATAAGATTCCTGATGCAGTACCCCGGCATCGTAGCCGACCCTGGGTTCGAGAGCATCAACCAGGTCAAAGAGGTTATTCAGCTTGTCGAGCAGGGCGCGAGCCTTACAGAGGACGATCGGAAGACCATTGACATTATGCGCGATGAGCTGGGCAAGAGATTTTGCAGGAGGTGCGGCTACTGCTCGCCCTGTCCTCATGGAGTTCAGATAGTAAATCTTATGATAATCGAATCCATTATCAAGCGTATGCCACCGGCAAAGGTGATAAACGCGGCACGGCAAAAGGATGTGCAGAGCCTCGAGAAGTGCATAGAATGCGGTCTATGTGAGACGAAATGTCCGTACGAGCTGCCGATAAGGAACAGCATAAGGGAGGCTGCCAGAATATATCTCGAGTACGAGGAGGCGCACGAACATCGGTGAGCTCACAGGAAGTGCACATGGATGAACGGATACTGCCGCTGGGAAGGTTGCAGAAGCTGATAGGCCATCGGATGAGCTGGTCCAAGCAGAACATACCCTGCTTCTACCTGCAGCGAAAGGCCGACATAAGCGAGCTGTTGGATATGCGCCGCGGGGCCGGCAAAGAACGCTCCGTTAAGATTACCACGAACGACTTTCTTATAAAGGCGCTTGGTCTTGCTGCCGAGAAGTTTCCTCTGCTGGCGGGTTGGATTCACGATGAGGATATAGTCATCGCCGAGACGGTGAACGTCGGCTTCGCGGTAGCTGCCCCTCACGGGTTGGTAATACCCGTCATAAAAGATGCCCAGAAGAAGAACATCGCGCAAATAGCCGCGGAAAGTGCTGAGCTGACACAGAAGGCTAGAAGCAATGTTCTCCATGCGGATGATGTAACCGGCTCATGCCTGATGCTGTCCAACCTTGGCGTCTATGGCATTGACTCATTCATTGCGGTGCCTTCGCCGAGACGCGCCTCTGTGCTGGCTGTGGGTAACATCCTCAAGATACCGGTCAGCAATGTGGAAACTCGCAGATATATGGACTTGACGCTCTCGGTGGACCACAGGATAGTCAACGGTGACTATGCAGCAATGTTTCTTTCAGCAGTCGCGGACCTGCTCGAGCAGCCGCAGAAACTTCTGTGAGGATGACAGGGAGGAAGAAAAAAATCAGAGATATGTTCGAATAATGTGTTGACAATCTGCTGAGCCAAGCGATAATTCATCAGTTGAGGCATCAGTAATCATCATGCAAGGTCGCTTCCAGTCATCCACGGAGCGGCCTTCTTTTTTTGAGATGGGCAAACGATCATCACGCCTGTTGCTCTGCTTTGAGCGCGGTCTCAGACGTGGGTGCGTCACTTTCAGAAGGCGCTGACCCCCTGGCGGGCGCAGGTAGATTCAGGGTTCTGCTGATGATGGATTCGACGACCTTTCTGTAGTCTGCTGCTCCATTGCAGGAAGCATCATACTCGAAGACAGTCTTGCCATAGCTCGGCGCCTCGGCCAGTTTGATGTTCCTGCGGATGCATACCGGAAGCAGCACGGCATCTGACCATGGCAGGCCCTTGCCTCTGGCATCGGCAAGGAATTGCTCGATATCAGCCTTAACCTCATTGGGGAGTGAGGCCCGGCTCTCGAACATGCATAGTAGTATCGAAGAGACTTTGAGCTTCGGGTTAATGCGCTCGTTGACGAGTGAAACGGTCTCGAGCAGCTTGCCAAAGCCCTGCAGGGCGAGGAAATGCGGCTGCACGGGAATGAAGACCTCGTCCGCCGCGACAAGGGAGTTGAGAGTAAGCAGGCCCAGTGAGGGCGGGCAATCAATGAAGATGAATTCGATTTCGTCATCTGCACCCTTCAGCGCCTCGCGAAGGATTGCTTCTCTGCCCACCACGCTGACCAGCTCGCTCTCAGCGCCTACAAGGTTTATGTTGGCACCGAGAAGCCAGAGATTCTCGCGGACAGGCATCAGCGCATCCCGGAATTTGGCGGAAGTCGTCAATACCTCATATGAGCCTTTCTCCACGCTCGTCGGCTCAACACCAAGATGGATGGTGAGGTGTGCCTGCGGGTCCATGTCGATGGCAACCACCTTGCTGCCGGCCAGCGCCAGGGCCGCGGCGACATTCACCACTGTCGTCGTCTTGCCCACGCCGCCCTTCTGATTTATGACCGCTATCTTTCTCAAGAACTCACCTTCCGTGCCTGCAGCCTATCCTTGTTCCGTGCCGCTGCGGATGCCATCTTCCTCGATCTTGTGCAGTAGCCCATCCAAAACACCATTTATGAAACCGGGCGCTTGCGCTGTGCTGTAGCGCTTCGCAAGCTCGATCGCCTCGTTTATAGTGACCTTCGGCGGTATATCGGCACAGTATCTCAGCTGGTATGCTGCGAGTCTCAGAATGCTCTTATCCACACACGATATACGTGACATCTGCCATTTTATGACACTTCGGGCAAGAAGCTCATCGCATTCTCGCAGATGCGACCAAGTACCCTTTGTCCAGCTCCATGCCATCTCAAAAACAAGATTGTCCCCGGCATTCTCCAGCAGGAATCCCTGCAGGTTCTCCAGCAGGCCGTCGCCCTGAACATCGAGCTGGTATATTGCCTGCATGGCCAACTCCCTTGCCTGGGTTCTCTTATCCACGTAGCCTCGTTTCAGAAAGAGCAATTACTAGGGATCTGCAGATCTCAGATCTGTTCCATCACTCCAGCCAGTTCCATCGCAGCCATCGCTGCTTTCTCACCGGCATTGCCGCCCTTTGTTCCGGCTCTTTCAATAGCCTGCTCTATGGTCTCACAAGTCAGAACGCCGAAAATGGCCGGAACACCGGTGTCATAGTTCACCTGGCTGACACCACGTGACACCTGCTGGCAGACATACTCATAATGATTCGTGCCGCCGCGTATGACCGCCCCAAGGCAAAGTATCGCGCCATACTTGCCGCCTTGCGCGAGCTTCTTGGCCGCTATCGGTATCTCACAGGCGCCGGGCACCCAGATGACCGTTATCTGCTCATCTTTGGCGCCGTGTCTCTTGAGGCAATCGATCGCCCCGTCACGCAGCTTGCCGGTGATGAACTCGTTGAACCTGCTGATGACGATTGCGTATCTCCTGTCGCCCGCCGCCAACTGACCACTTATTTCCTTGACCATATCCGGCAACTCCCGAAAAAGGATTTCATACAGCCTTCAAGCCCGCATTATAGGACGGCAGCCCGCATGTTCAACAGGGGCGGCCGCTGAAGGCCCGGACACATCGCACCAAACAAGGAGATTATAGGTGTTTGTTATGTGAATTGCCAGCAAAAACCCCTTGGTGGAGTACCGCCCGTAGGAGCCGCAGAATACTGCAAAACACTCTCCTCAATTATGTCGATACACGGGGCGTGGGTCCCGCTGGGGCCCTGTCTCCTTTTTTCGAGGGCAAAGATGCTGTCGGATGGGTTTGACACGGATGACCATGGCTTCGAGCCATGGGCAGAGGCGGAAAAGACCGCTCACAAGGCCTGGGAGCTTTTTGAGACGGGAGATGCCCCGCATGCGCTCGAGGCCCTCTCAAGCGCGCTCGACCAGAACCCTACCAATGCAAGCTGGCATTTCGACAAGGCACTGACCCTCGATGCACTGGATAATTTCGAGGAGGCCATACGCGAGTACAAGACGGCCCTCGAGTGCAGCCCGAACGATGTCGAGATACTCAACTGCCTTGCTGTCGACTATACCCGTCTGCGGCTCTATGACCTTGCGATGGACACATTTGGACGAATGCATCACCTGGATCCGAACTTCGAACCAGCATACTGCAATAGCATCATAACTGCAGCCGAGATGGGCAATCACGAGCTTGCCGAGCAGATATTCTACATGGCCCAGCAGCTCAATCCCGATTGCCCGATGTGCTTCTATAACATAGCCAATTCACTCTTTGTGCGAGGGCAGTACAAGCGCGCGATATGGTGCTGGCAGAAGACAGCGAAGATAGACCCCCTCCACCCCGAAATCAACTATCGTATCGCCCAGGCATACTGGGCGAGCGGCCAGTTCGAGCAGGCCCGCCGACATTTCCTGGCGGAGCTTCGCAGGAACCCTGGCGGGCTGGCAGCGATATTCGACTTTGGGCTGCTGCTGCTGGAGCTTGGGGAGATAGAATCGGCGACGGAGAAATTCCACCGTATCCTGGAGTTTCAGCCTGATTTCGCGCCGGCCATGCACTACCTTGGAGAAATCCATCTTCATAGTGGCAGACACGACGAAGCGGTGCGGCATTTCACCAGTGCCATGGAGAACAGCAGCAGTATGCCGGGGCCGCGCTACCGCCTTGCGCAGTGCTCGGCAAAAGCCGGCTGCAAACCTGAGGCAATAAGATACCTGAAAGAGGAACTTGCCCTTGAGCCAAAAGACCAGGAAGTGCTGTTGGCCATGGCCTCCCTGTTCAGGCAACTTGATGAATATGAGATGGCGATGGCATGCCTGCTCATGATCGACCCGGAAGAGAGGTCTGCGGTTGCGTGGCACCATCTAGGCTCCATCCTGGCGCAGAGAGGCCGCATGGCAGAGGCGGCATGCTGCCTGAATAAGAGCCTCGATATCGAACCATCGAATCCTGAGGCCCTGAAACATCTTGCACAAGTCTATTTGATGCTTGACGAGATAGAGCCGGCGCGGCAGTTGCTGGCAACCGCAGGAATCCTCGCCCCGCGGGATAGGGAAGTGAAGCTGCTCTCAGCAGCCGTGTGGCTCAGACGCATCAGCCGAAGGGCTGGCAAAGCAACGGCCATTACACGGTCCTTCTTATCTTTTTAGGCCGCATTACAGATCCCCCAGGTTTCCCCCAGCCGTGCAGACAGGGGCAAAATCCGAAAAGGATTTGCAGAAAAGGGGAAATCCACTATAATCTCCTCGCTGCAACTGGTCTAATCGGCCGAGTGGCGGAATGGCAGACGCTGGGGATTTAAAATCCCCTACCCGATAGGGTGTGTGGGTTCGAATCCCACCTCGGCTACCTTGCTGAGGGCAAACACAGTTCCGGATGTAAAGCTCCAAAACCGGCGGGGGCACCGGTAAGGGGGTTTTTGCGCATGACATGCCCCGGCGCAAGCGCGCCCTAGCTGTAATTCACGGAGTCACTATGGCAAACGAAGACATCAGACTCATCGAAGTTGAACGGCCCAATCTCTACCGGGAGCAATTCCCCTACACGGAATGCCCCAGAGTGATCTTCGATGGCGCCGATGTTCCCTATGACAGGCCCAAACAGACGTGGATAACCGACACTACCTTCCGAGATGGCCAGCAGGCGCGCCCACCCTACACACCTGAGCAGGTTCTTCGCATTTTCGACCTCCTGCACGAGATAGATGGCGATACGGGTCTCATACGGCAGTGCGAGTTCTTCCTTTACTCGGACCGGGACCGCAAGGCGGTTGAGCTCTGTAAGGCTCGAGGCTACAAATACCCGGAGATAACCGGCTGGATACGCGCGGTGGCGGCCGATTTCAAGCTTGTCTCTCAGATGGGGCTCAAAGAGACCGGCATCCTGACAAGCGCAAGCGATTATCACATATTCCTCAAGCTGCGGAAGACCCGCGGCGAGGCGCTCCAGTCATACCTCGATATCGTCAAAGCCGCCATCGATGCCGGCGTGCTGCCGCGATGCCATTTCGAAGATGTTACCAGAGCCGATTTCGACGGGTTCATACTTCCGTTCGCGAATGAGCTGCTGAAGCTTTCAGAGCAGCACAAGACGCCCGTGAAGATGCGCCTGTGCGACACGCTCGGCTTCGGAGTAACATATCCCGGCGCAGCCCTGCCGCGAAGCATCCCGAAGATGATAAATGCTTTCCGCAGCATCGGAGTTCCGGCGGAGTGGCTCGAATGGCATGGACATAATGATCTGCACAAAGTCCAGATAAACGCTGCCACCGCCTGGCTCTACGGCTGCTGCGCCGCGAACAGCTCCATCTTCGGCGCCGGCGAGCGGACGGGGAATCCCCCGCTCGAGGCTATGGTCATTGAACACGCCCAGCTCAACGGAATGACTCCAGGCGTCAACTATTCCGCAATCACGGAGCTTGCGGAGTATGCCAGAAAGGAGCTCAGTTTCGAGATCCCTTCGAACTATCCGCTCGTCGGGCGCGATTTCAACGTGACACGTGCGGGTATTCATGCTGACGGTCTGCTGAAAAACGAAGAGATATATAACTGCTTCGATACCGCGAAAATACTGAATCGACCCGTCCGTGTGGCGATCACTGATAAGAGCGGCACCGCCGCGATAAAGCATTGGATAGAATCACGTTTCGAAACCGAGATAGCAAAGCATGACCCCCACGTGCTGAAGATCAAGGACCTGATCGACGCCGAGTATGTGGTGGACAGGTCAAGCGCGATATCGGATGAGGAGATGTACATGTGGGTCAAGCAGGTGTTTGGCCAGGACGTGCCGCCACAGAGAAAGTAATGGCTCAAGACGCGGCAAAAGGAAGGATTCGTGCAGTTCTGTTCGACCTGGGCGATACCCTGCTGAACTACGGCCGACTTAGCGCGCACAAGCAGTTCATGCAGGCCGCCAGGCAGTCCTACGATTATCTCGCAAGTCTCGGCCAGCCAGTGCCGTGGTTTCCCTGGTATGCTGCAAGAAGCATGTTCATGATACGCTGGCGCCTGCTGTGGTCCGCCATCACGAAGAAGGATTTCGACTCGTTGCGCCTGCTCAAACGCGCTGGCAAGAAGGCCGGGTACAAGATGACAGAGGAGCAGTACAAGGAGCTCGTGTGGCTCTGGTATGAACCCCTCAGCCGACAGATTCATATAGAGCCAGACCTTCATCAGACGCTCAGCGAGCTTAGACAGCGAGGTTACAGAATGGGCGTTGTATCTAATACGTTCGTCAATGCCTGTGCACTTGATAGAGACATATCACAACGTGGGCTGAAGGATTTCTTTGAGTTTGTCTTCTACTCGTATGAATTCTCAGCGCGCAAACCTTACCCTGCCATGTATGAGGCAGCAGCAGAGGCTTTTGGGCTTGCTCCAGGCGAAATAGCCTTTGTCGGAGACAAGATCGACACCGATATGAAGGGTGCCATTGAAGCAGGGATGACGCCCGTGCTGAAGACAACGGACGCCAATCTGGCCACAAAGACGCCGCAGCGTGTCCGGCGTATATCGCAACTGTCCGAGCTGCCTGCTCTGCTTGCGTCGTGCTGAATTGTCCATAGTAAAGGGTCGAGGCTTGGAAAAACTCAGACGCATCCGGAAACTAAGGATGGTTATCATCCGCCTCGCTTTTGTACCTCTGGTGCTTATCGCGCTGTTTGTATGGCCCTCATGGCCCCCTGATTCCGCCCCCGACCTGGCATGTGAATGGGGTGGTTATATTCTCATGCTGACCGGTCTGGCCATTCGCATCTGGTCCACGATGTACATAGGTCAGCGGAAATCAAAGGAACTGATAACTGACGGCCCGTTCTCCATGTGCCGCAATCCACTTTATGTCGGCACTCTGCTCATAGTTGTCGGCATATCGCTTTCGCTTGTGAATTACGTCCTTTTGCTGGCTGTTCTGCTGATCACCCTCCCGCTGCACTTATTGGTTGTGCTTTCCGAGGAAGAACACCTTGAGAGCATATTCGGCTCCCAGTATGTGGAGTATAAGAAACAGGTCCCGCGGTTCTGGTTTCGAATATCCCGTTTTCGTACACCTGAGTACATAACAGTCTCTCCTCGTTCGATATATCGCGTGACAGGCGAATCGGTCATGGTATTGATGATACCAGTGATAGAGGATATTATCGAGCTTCTACACGAAAGTGGCGTACTTCCTGTGCTGTGGCATATATGATACATAGTCCTTCTAATTGGAGCATCTGCTATGCAGCTGGAAACGGCCTATCAGAAATGCATCAATCCTGCGTGCTCAGCCGAATTTGGCACGTCTGAGAGCATTTTCGAATGCCCGAAGTGCCGTGACCTGCTCGATATACAGTACCGCTGGGACAAAGTCGCTGTGCCTTCGCGGCTGGAGGAATTCGGTAAGCGATGGACTCGCACAGATTCCCTGGATTTCTCGGGTGTCTGGCGGTTCCGGGAGCTTCTCAACTTCTGCCCTGATGAGTGTAAGGTCACTATCGGAGAAGGTCAGACCATTCTTCAGCAGAATTGTGCGATAGCGCAGCATCTTGGTATGAAGCCCGACAGGCTCTTTCTGCAGTATGAAGGTCTCAACCCTTCGGGCTCATTTAAGGATAACGGCATGGCGGCCGCGTTCAGCCATGCGAGGATGGTGGGTGCCAGGTCGAGCGCCTGTGCTTCAACGGGCAACACATCCGCCGCAGTAGCCCTTTACGCGCACAGTTGTGGAATGAAGTGCACGGTCTTCATCGGTTCAGGCCGCATAGCCTTTGGCAAGCTGGCCCAATCGATGGATTATGGCGCCAGGACCATCCAGATAATGGGTGACTTTGACGACTGCATGAAGCAGGTCCAGAGCGTGTGCAGGAAGCTGGGGCTGTATCTACTCAACTCACTCAACCCTTTCCGACTCGAAGGCCAGAAGGCTATCATGTTCCGCATAATAGAACAGCTCGGCTGGCAGACGCCCGACTGGATCGTTGTGCCAGGAGGCAATCTCGGTAACTCCAGCGCCTTCGGCAAAGCATTTCTCGAGCTCAAACAACTTGGCCTCATCAACAAGATCCCTCGTCTGGCCATCATCAACGCCACAGGCGCTGATACCCTGACAGACCTGGTGAATAACAAGGGTCTCAAATGGAACGGCGGAGATGTCAACATGAAGCTAATAGACGACTACTACGCCGACCTGAACGCCAGGAATTACTCGCCACACACCATAGCCTCAGCGATCGAGATATCGCGCCCTGTCAACCTGAAGAAGTGCCTGCGGGCGATAGATGTCTGCAACGGGATAGTCCGGGCTGTAACCGATGAGGAGATACTCGACGCAAAAGCGCTGGTCGGCAAGTACGGCCTTGGCTGTGAGCCGGCATCCGCTGCGTCGATCGCAGGCCTGAAGAACCTGCTCCACGAAAGTATCATTGGAAACGATGATCTGGTGGCATGTGTGCTCACGGGTCATGCGCTCAAAGACCCTAAGGCAACCGTCTCGTACCACACTGAATCGCGGCGGCCGTATAGCAATCCGCCGGTGGAATGCGCCAACGACCTCGATGCAATCATCAAGCTGATGCAGTAACATAAGCTCGACGGATTGCCTGCAGCTGCTACTCCTCCGCTGCTGAGACCCAGCGGTACTCAAACGTGAAGCCTTCCGGCACGCTTGCGAACTGAGAGACAACGATCCCGAAGTACTTCTTCACCTCGCTGAACTCAGGCAATAGCGCCGGGCTGGTGTATTCTTTCAATTCCTGCATGGCGATCGCAGCCGGTGCGGCGCCACCAGGGCCCTTGTAGAGCTTCCACAGGTACTGCCCATAGACGCTGAGGTCCATCATGCTCTCAGAACCCGCAGCAGGCCAGAGAAACGACGCAGCTTTTCTGTACCACTTTGCAGAGGTCAGCTTGGAGGCCGTCTTGTCTTTGGTGGCATGTATGGCATCTTCGACGACCCTCACATCACCGAACAACAGGTAATTGTCGACGACAGTGAAAACCGGCGGTGCCGGTGCAGACGCGGAGGCCGTTACGCCATCATCTCCATTGCTCTCCGGCCCTTGCTGACCTGGGAGACCTATCGAGTAGATCGTATAGCCAAGGAACTCACGCCTGAGCTTCTCATCCTTGCCCAGTATCTGCTCATGGATTCTGGAGAGCGATTGCTCCAGTTTGGCTTTGTCACTGATGGCAAGGCCAACAACACTGACTATCTCCGGCTGCTCACCCGTACCTTTCCTGAGCACATCCACCGACCAGAGCCCCGGCCGCAAATAGGCGAAAACGTCTTTCTTCAGCTCAACACCCGGGCGTCCATCTGCTCCCGGCGGCACTATTGGCGAGTTCATTGCCGCGGCAGCCCGGACATCGATGGCGTTTGCCATCCGGAAAACCTCATCATATGCCGCCGCCGGGTCAAGGTTGATCATCGCGAATGAGCATGCGTCGCCCGCTGCAAAACCTGGCACAAGGATCGGAACAGCGGACATGTCCAGTATCCTGAAGATGCCCTGCTTGGCGCCCGTCGTTCTGGCGTATCCCTTTATAACAAAAGAAGAACCTGTCTCAGGAGCGATCTTAACACCAACAGCAACTCCCGCTAATTTGTCGATACCCAGAGCCTTAATAACCCTCTCTGCGTCGGCCCCTTCTACCATCTCCGCCTCAACCAGGAGCCTGACATTGAGATAGAATGCTATGTCGCCGCCGCCAACACGCTTCAGTGCCGCCTGGTAGTCGGCATTCTCACCAAGGGTGCCGCCCGTGCCGCCCGTGGCATGCGCCACAACGAACTGAAGATCCTCAAGACGGTCGGCCGCAATGAAACAATCGTCGATAAAGCAGTATATGTAGTCTGGCTCCGGCCGCTGCTCAGCCTCCTTCTCCGATGTTTCTGGAGCTCCGAAGACGCTGACCAGCTCTATTCCCCGGTACTCAGTCTTTCTGCACCTGCCCCCTTTGGCCTCCAGATCCTTAACTTCTTTCTCAATGAGCTCCTTAGCCTTTGACAGTTCCTTTCCCCACTGACAGATCACCACCGTCACCGGCTCGCCGCGCTTACCATCGGCTGGCGCCGGACGCATCACCACCGCAAGAGCTGTCCGGCCCTGGGGAAGCGGGTAGTCGCCAGCCACAAAACGCCTTAAGGTGTCATCCTCACTAACCGATTTCTCGAGCTTGCTTTTCAGGTCCTCTACGAAGCGGGCCATAGATGGGTCTGTGTAGAGCCGGTATGTGTCCGTCTTCTCGAATCGGCTGTGTAACTCGGCGAAGTTGTCGGCGTTCACAACAAGGATCGTTTCAGCGGGAATAAGAGCGCTTGTCTCCGGCAGCTTCGCTGCACCCGCCGGCGCCAATGTCAGTACCACAAGACATACTGCAACTGATAACGATAACTTGGATAGACTCATCTGCTCCCTTTCTTCAGAGGTCAGCGGTTTCCACCATCGTTCTTGCCATCCAGTGGTGGCTTGGATCTGTTTCTCCTCCCACCCGGCTGAAGATATCGGAAACCCGTATTAGGGTTGTCCTTGTCGTATGTGAAAGCCTCTCTATTGCGGAGGAAGTGCTTCACATAATCCACAGGTATCGCAAAACCGAGGCCGTCGAGCATAATGTAGCCCATGTTCGTGATACCAATGACCTCACCTGAAAGGTTGAAAAGCGCTCCGCCGGAATTGCCCGGGTTTATCGGAGCGGTTGTCTGTATGTACACATTGCCGTTGAATTCCCGATTGAGCGTACTGACAACTCCCTGGCTCACACTGCGCTCAAGCCCCATCGGATTACCAATGGCAAATACTGTCTCACCCACCCTGATTCCGTTGATATCTCCGAGCCGTGCATGCGTGATCCTGGTATCGCCAAGGTCCTCGACCTTAAGAAGAGCCAGGTCAACGAAAGGATTAAGCGAGACTATCCTTACCTTCTTGAACTTGAGTTTCTCGAGCCCCTTCTCGCTCTTCTGGAAAAGTGTGACCTCTATGCGCGTCTCCTTCTGGATCACATGGCAGTTCGTGATGAGGTATCCCTCCGGATTGATGAAGACCCCTGACCCCTGTCCGCCCGGCGAAGAGATCATCACTACAGACTCCGCCACGCGGTCCACGCATTTCTCAATGGTCGTCGGAGCAAACCCGCCCGTGGAGTAGAGTAGTCCCTGCTCCCGCTGGCCGCCGGATGTGCTGTTCGGCTCACCGACAATCTCCTTCCTTATCTCAAGTACCGCCGATGCCGGAATGGTCAGCACAGTGAAACCCAGGTCAACAACGACCCGCTCACTGCCTTTCACAAGCACAGCTCCAGAGATTGAACCGCCGTCCTTGAGCAGTATCGTATCGCCGCTCGCCCCATTTACGGCGGCAAGCACAATCACTATGAGACAAGTAGCAGATCTCATGTTCACCCCAGCCTGAGTCCCTGAGAATCCGAAAACTGACAGTATTCTATCCGTTGGCCCGCAGCCGGGCAAAAGAAAATCAGCAGCAGCACACGCGTCACTTTTTGAAGTTTTCGTTGCAAGAATCGGCCATTTTGTCGACAATATGCAGCATATTTCGGCTGGCCTCTCAGGCAAACGGGCAGGATATGGTTTTTACTCTTCAACGCTACATATTCCGTGAGCTTTTCAGGGTGTTCGTGCTCGCCACGATCGGCCTGACGCTGATGCTGACCCTTGGGATGATCCTACAGCCCATTCAGAAATTCGGCGTCGGTCCCCAGCAGGTCATAAGGTTGCTGGGTTACCTGGTGCCGGTAAGCATGACCTTTGTTCTGCCGATGTCGGCCCTCTTCGCGGCGACACTGGTCTACGGTCGGTTTGCTGCCGATAACGAGCTCGATGCCTGCCGTGCCAGCGGTGTCAGCATGAATCTCCTGATCTATCCGGGTCTGGCCCTGGCGATACTTGTATCTGCTGCAACACTGATATTGAGCTTCTGGGTCGTCCCCAACTATGTCAGGCGGGCAGAAAGGTCCGTCAAAGCTGATGCCCGCCAGATACTCTTCCGCAACATCGAGCGCCGCGGGTACTACGACCTGCCGGAGGGCCACTATAAGCTCTATGCGGACGCTGCATTCCCCGAAAGAAATGAGCTCGTCGGAGCTGTAGTGATCTCAACAGACAAGTACGACCGCGTTGTCGAAACCATTATCTCTGCCGATTTTGTCAAGGTCGATTTCGTCACCAGCAAGGAGGATGACCTTACTGTCACCATCACAGCGCTTAACGCTGCTCGGCTCGAGGCTGCCGGCGCGACCGTGAACAGGCAGCTGACAATAAGCTCTCCTGTCCCGGAGCTTCTTCCAGACGACATCAAATTCAAGACTATAGACCAGATCAAGAAGATCCAGTCAAATCCCATGCGATTCAAGCCCATTGCACGGATGGCCGGCAAGGTCTATGACACCCTCGAGATGGAATTGCTCAGAAGCGACATCGCTCGCAATATCTCTCCTCCGAGCCGCCAGTACTACCAGCTTCATTCCCAGGACCGGCTTGTCAGGTTCACTGCCGACTCGCTCGGAACCAGCCGCAGCGACACAATCGAGCTCATTGGAGATGTTGTGGTCGAGGAGCGGGATTCACTGGCCGCAAGCAAGCCGCTGCTGTATCTATGGAAAATGGACAGGGCTGCCATACAACTCGAGACCACGAACGAAGTCTCTCTCGTGATGTACAATGCGTTCTGGAAGCGAAGTGACGGTGCCACAGGTGTCGCGATGCGTCCTGCCTTTAATCACCTCCGGATTCCGGAGAGGGTACGCCCCCCTGAGACCGGCAACAAGATCGCCGATATCGCAAGCGGCAGCAACATGTTATTCGACCCGTCAGCTCAATTCAAAGCACAGATCGAGAAGCTGAACATGCTGGTCAATGATACAATGGCAGCCATTCAGATTGAGACCCAGGTCCGGCTTTCTTTCAGTCTTGGTTGCATCATGCTCATACTCATCGGTATCGCGCTGGGAATAAGGCTGAAGGGCGGCCACCTTCTGACCGCTTTCGGCGTCAGCTCCATCCCTGCAGCTATACTCGTTATCTGCATCATAATGGGCAAAAATCTGGCCTATAACCGTAATGCCGAAATATCCGGCATTGCTCTCATATGGGGCGGCATGTCTCTCCTTTCACTCATTACCGTAGTGCTTTTCCGGCGGCTCCTGAGGACATGAGCAGATGCTGATCAAGAAGCTTGACAGGTATGTGGCGAAGAACTTCCTCATAGGCTATCTGATAGCTCTTGCCGTCCTGCTCGGCCTGCGCATCATCACCGATCTTTTCGTGAATCTCGACGAATTCGCCGAGCACCCGACCCTTGGCACATGGGCCATACTCCGGAATATCGGCATCTACTATGCTATGCAGTCCGCGGTCTACTTCCGTGACTTCGCTGGTCTTATCACCGTGATAGCCGCAGTGTTCTCATTGGGCAAAATGACGCGTAATAATGAGCTGGTCGCCGTGATGGCTTCGGGTGTGAGCTTGAAACGGCTGATAATGCCTGTGGTTCTTCTATCGGTGTTGTTCACGGGTGTCCTCGTAGTCGATCAGGAAATATTCATCCCCGCCCTCGGCGAGAAACTGGCACTTACGCCCGATGAGATTGGTGTTGAAGCATGGGAGAGGATCTGGTTCCTCCCGGACAGCAGGGGCTCGCTGATATGCTCCCCTAAATTCGACATGAAAACCGAAACGATGTATTCGCCGACCATCATCACCCGCACCCGCGATAATCCACGCGAGCCGTGGCGAATCGCCGGCCGGATAACCGCTGACAGGGCAACCTACGACAGTAAGAGCGCAAAGTGGATACTGGAGAACGGCAAGTTCCTCGCTGCACCTGTCATGGGCCCCAGGGTCATCTTCGAGCCTGTGCGCAGCATCGATTCCTATACGACGGAGATCACCATCAAGGACATCATCATAAGACGTAAGAGCGATTTCCTCTCATTCATGAGTTGGCGAGACCTGGCCGTAATGACCACAAGAAAAACTAAGGTCCGCGACGTAGCCCAGCTCCTGAGCGAAAAGCACTTCCGCGTCACGGAGCCCATGATAGACCTGATAATGCTTATGATCGCCCTGCCGGTCCTCGTCTGCCGGGACCCCAAGACACTGAAATCGGCCATCGGCATCAGTTTCCTCCTGACCGCCAGCTGCTACCTTCTGACATTTATCTGTAAGATGGCTGCGCCGGAGAAGACCTTCATCGGCCTACACCCCGAATTGTGGGCGTGGTTGCCCGTGTTTGTCTTCCTGCCCATCGCATTCCTCCAGCTCGACTCCATGAAAACCTGATCGCCCTTTGCCGCGTTCACACCTTCTGGGCCGCCCGTATCTCCTTGTTTATCCTCATGCTGCACCAGTCATGACCGCACATCGTGCAGTAGTCCGCTGCATCCTGCGAGTCGGGCGTGCCTATCTCCTTGCACGCTTCTTCGTGCATGAGCTTGGCCGTCTTGGAATCAAGGGCAAGAGCGATATGCTTCTTCCAATCAAGGTTGGCTCTCGCCGTCGAAAGCTGTCTGTCTCGCTCCGCCGCGCCTTTGAAGCCCCGCGCAACATCAGCTGCATGCGCCGCTATCTTCGTCGCAACGACACCGGCCCGGACATCATTGGCATCAGGAAGTCCAAGATGCTCGCGCGGTGTGACATAACACAGAAATGAAGCGCCGTAGTATCCTGCCGCCGTGCCCCCTATGGCTGCGGTTATGTGGTCGTAGCCAGCGCCGATATCTGTCACAAGAGGCCCGAGCACGTAGAAAGGCGCCCCTTTGCACAGCTTCTGCTGAAGCTCCATATTGTGCTGTATCTGGTTAAATGGCACATGCCCCGGCCCTTCCACCATCACCTGGCATCCTCTTGCCCATGCCCTTTCAGTAAGCTCGCCGAGCGTGCGAAGCTCAGCAAATTGAGCCTCGTCGCTTGCATCGGCTATCGCCCCCGGCCGAAGCCCATCACCCAGAGAGAAGCAAACATCGTATTCCTTCATTATGTCGCAGAGGTCGTCAAAGAGCTCGTACATCGGGTTCTGTCGGTTGTGAGAAAGCATCCATTTCGCCATCAGTGCCCCGCCGCGGCTCACTATGCCTGCAACCCTCTTTGAGATAAGGGGCAGATGCTCGCGCAGAATGCCCGCGTGAATTGTGAAGAAATCGACCCCCTGCCTGGCCTGCTTTTCAATTGTCGCCAGTATCGCCTTATGAGATATCTCCTCGACGTCACGGTCAACGATGATCTCGTATATCGGCACCGTCCCGAACGGCACGGGACACTCCGCAAGGAGCCTCTCCCTGATCGTGTCAAGGTTCCCGCCGGTTGAGAGGTCCATAACTGCGTCCGCTCCAGCATCCAGAGCAACGTGCAGTTTCACCATCTCCTCCTCGACAGTGCTCCGCAGGCTGGAGAGGCCTATATTGGCATTGACTTTCGTTGAGAGAATCCGACCGATGCCCCTTGGCTTAAGGCACTTCTGAAGATGCAGGCGGTTGGCCGGAATGACCGCGCGCCCTGCTGCGATCTCATCACGCAGCGCCGCCGCGTCGACAGACTCGGCCCCTGCAACCTCGACCATGCATTGAGTTATCTCGCCACCGCGGGCAAGCTCGATTTGAGTAGCCATACTTAAGACTCCTATGCCGTGCGGAAGGACTCTGAAGTGGAACGAAGTTTCCCACCCCGGAAAACAAAAATCGCTTCCACGCCGGGAAGCGATTCAGAAAAACCATTCTTTCCGCTTCCCTACGCAGGTCCTTCGTGCTGGCGAATTATCCTGTTCAGGTTCCAAGGGTTTTTTCTCAGGCCCATTTCAGCAGGCCACCCCTAGCGAACGGCGCTATTATATTGCTTAACCCGCAGACGGTCAAAACAAAAAGCCTTATGATGGATTATGGCATAAAAGCTTGCGGGAATAGCGTTTTTTATATAGTCTTGCAGCTGGTATTCTTGCTTCGGGAGACTGATATGAACAGGCTTATCTATATTCTGGTTATCGTAATCGTTGTTTCGGGTTGTTCGTCTTCAGGTCAGTCCGGCACACCCAGCCAGTTCGTGCCCCTGCCCGACCTTTCCGTCGCTCAGGATGGCAGCGGCGATTTCACGACCATAAATGCCGCCCTTGCTTCCATACCCAAGAGCAACAAAGAGCGTATCGTGATCTACATCAAGGACGGTACTTATAACGAGCACGTTCGTATCGATTCGGCCTGCGTGACGCTCGTCGGCCAGAGCAGGGATAAGACGCGCGTCGAGTATAGGCTTCCCGCAAGTGCACCCGAAGCGAACGATGCCACATTCGGCCGCGGTACGCTCAGTTATTACGCCGACGATATCGTCATACAGGATATGGCAATACACAACACCGTCGAAGAGGTCGGGCCCCATGCCTTCGCCGTCTTCGGTAGGGGCGACCGTCTGGTTCTCCAGAACTGCGATGTCCTCTCCAAAGGTGCCGACACCATCGCCTCATGGAAGTATAAGGCAATGGGCATGTACTACTACGCCAATCTCAAGGTAACCGGCTGCGTTGATTTCGTCTGCCCTCGCGGATGGGCATATATGAAGGACTCCCAGCTCTACGAGCTCAAAGATACAGCTGCCCTCTGGCATCAGGGCATCAACGACCCCGACAAGAAATTCGTCCTCCGCAACTGCCATCTTGGTGGCGTGAAGGATTGGGTGCTCGGCCGTCACCACTACGATGCGTGCTTCTACCTACTCGATTGCACCTTCGACCAGAACCTCCGCGACAGCCCGCTGGCTCGCACCAAGGGCGATCAGGTCTTCAAGTTTGCCGAGGACCGCCACTACTACCACAACTGCCACCGCCAAGGCGGGGATTATGGGTGGTTCAGGGATAACCTTGACAAGGCCCCCGGCTCTCCGAAACCGGAGGATATCACCCCAGCTTGGACCTTCGGCGGCACATGGGATCCTGAGTCAAACACCCCGCCTTTAGTCACAATGGTAAGAGCTGGAAGTAAAGACGGAATTGCCACGGTCGCCGTCACCTTTGACGAGCCTGTCACAGTCAAAGCCCACCCCTCTCTGGTGATGGCTCGCGGCATACTCGCTCACTACCAGAGTGGCTCCGGCACCGATACCCTGACATTCATCGCCCCGCAGACGACTGCCGTTGTCCCGCGTGAATTCGATCTGACCACAGGCGCCATCCTGGCCTCCAGGGCCAGCGCAAAGCCGCGATTCGTCACTGAAAAACGATTGCCGAAGTAACACGGAAGAGCAGATATGAGCAGATCAACGGAACCAGAGACGCAGTGTCCCTTGTACATCGAAGGCCCCGAGCTGGCAAAGATTGACCCTTCCCTGCCGGATGCAGGCCTCCCGCCTGCTGTCGGCGTCCAGAGTTTTCAGGTCTTCCGCTCGTCTTGCGATGCGCCTGAGCTCACCGATGGGCGCAAGTGGTCATACCGTCACCATATGGATATGGCCTGCTGGAAGGGCAGGCTCTATGTAGCCTGGAATAGCTGCGAGAAAGATGAGGATGTCTGGCCTTCGTGCGAATCGTTTAGCACCTCGACAGACGGAGCGAACTGGTCCGAGCCGCAGCTCCTCTTCCCGCAAGGCACGTCCACCTGCCTGAGAATGTACTTCTTCCACTCGCCAAATAAGCGTATGCTCGCCATTGCCGGATTGCGTATAGACCAGAGCGAGACAAAAGAAGAACGAAAACGCGGTCTTGTCGTCCGCGAGATCAAGCCCGACCATACCCTTGGCGAGGTTTACACTCTTCAAGTGTCGCCGAATGTCAACATCCGCCCACCCATGTTCGAGGAGTCCCCCGATATGGGCTTCATTGAGGCATGTCGTCAGCTTCTGGCCGACAACCTCTTTCTCGAGCAGCAGGATTACGGCCGTCTCCTCGGCTCGCGACGGATGAAATGGCACGAGGCCTCCAACTGGCCGGACGGCGTCATGCCGGGCTCCGGAAGATGGATATTCGGCAAGGCGATGTGCTTCTGCAGGCGCGAAAAGGACCTTCTGGCCATATCCAAGATGGGCTGGGTAACGGTCTCCAGTGACGGCGGCAAAAACTGGGCCTTTCCCGTCCAGCCGCCCACATTCATAAGTGGTGGCGCAAAGGCGTGGGTCCAACGCACCTCGGATGGCAGGTATGCGCTTGTATATAACCCTGTCCGCAAAAATCGTTTCCCGCTGGTCATAGTCACAAGTGAGGACGGCATACACTGGGACAATATGCGCATCGTTCAGGGCGAATTGCCCGTGCAGAGGTACGCTGGCCGCGCGCGCAGCATCGGCCCCCAATACACAAGAGGTATCTCTGAATGGGCCAGCGACGGCTCGCGAAAGGACGACTGCATCTGGCTCGTCTACAGCATGAGCAAGGAAGATATCTGGGTCAGCCGCATCCCATTGCCCGTCAAGCCCGATGAGACTGCCGCAGTTAGCGATGATTTCAGCAGGATGCCGGAGGGCCCATTCGTGGCCAGCTGGAACACATATCAGCCCAAATGGACGTCTCTCTCTGTTAAAGAACTGCAAGGCTCACCGAAATCGTGTCTGGTGCTCCGGGATAGCGATCCATACGACTACGCCCGCGCCGTGCGGCTCTTTCCGAAAAAGCAGCAGATCACTGCTTCGTTCTCCGTTCAGGCAGCGCAGGCCGACCGCGGAACGCTTGAGATAGAGCTTATGGGTCGCTTTGGTTCTCCACGCCCGGTTCGTATCATGCTGGCCGCCGATGGTAAGGTGAGAGTCATGGACTGCGAACGCCCTGTGACCATCGCGACATATGAGGCCGGCCAGTGGCTTGACTTCAGAGTCGAAGCCGATGCACTGCGCGGCAGGTTCACAGTGACCCTCAACGGCCAGGTCGTCGCAGGTGAAGCCTGCCTTGCCCAGCCGGCTGATTCGTTCCAGCGGATCTCCTTCCGCACCGCCGAGTACAGGGGTATCGGCGGCGCAAACCCCGTTCCTGAAGGGACAGACAAGCCCCACGAGCCATACAGCTATGCCATGGGCTATGTGAGAATTGAATGACGGCGACTAGCGTGCCCTGAGCCTTGGCAGCCGTCCGAGAGCAACCCGCCTCGAGCCTCCTGAAATAAGCCTGCAGCCCTTCTCTGTGATAACATAATCATCCTCCAGCCTTATCCCCAACCTGCCTGGAATATAGATTGCTGGTTCAACCGTTACCACCTGCCCTACCTTAAGTACCCCCTTTGCCTTCGATGACACCACCGGCCCCTCACGCACCTCGAGCCCCAGCCCATGCCCAAGGCCGTGATTATATGGCGGCAGACCCTTGTCCATGATTACTCTGCGGGCTGCCTCATCCAGCTCCTTCACACTCGCCCCCGCCCTCAGCTTCGCCACCACTGTTCTGTGTGCTTCCAGAACAGTATCATATGCCTTCTCATACCGCGCCCCTGGCTCACCCACAGCAAAGCATCTCGTCATATCACAGCAATAGCCCTTCCACTTCACTCCGAAATCGATGAGTATCGTGTCGTCCTTCCGAAGTCGTCGATTGCCAGGTACGTAATGCGCCTGCGAGGCATTCCCGCCAAAAGCGACTATTGTGTCAAACGATGGCTTGCCTCCCAGCTTCCTCATCTCGAACTCGATCCGTCCTGCAAGCTCACCCTCGGTCATGCCGATTTTCACAACAAGCGACCTCGCCAGCGCTTTCCACGCCACAGCTGCCGCTTCCCTTATGGTTCCTGCCTCTCTCGAGTCCTTGACCTCTCGCAGGTCCTCGACCAGTCTGCCGCCCCTCTTTACGCGCCCCGTCAGCTTCTTCCGCAGCAGCTCATAAAACACCACGGTCATGGCGTCGTCCACACCGGTAGCACCGCTGTTGCCAATGAGATTCAGGATGGTTTTAACCATCCCCTCCGTGCGCTCGACGATCCGGCAGCAAGCGCATTCCTTCTGCGCCTGCTCCGTGTACCTGCTGTCAGTAACGAGCCAGCTATCTCGCCTCCCAACCACCGCCCAGTTGTCTTCACCCATGAACCCGCTGACATAGGCCACATTCGCCGGATTGGTCAGTATGAGCCAGTGAAATCCCCCCTTCCGCATGCCTTTTTGCAGGGCCTCCAGCCTAGAATGCATCGTTTGCTCCGGAACACTGCTCATTGCTTTCTGCTGATGGACCGCCGGGCAGCCTCCATAATATCCTTTACGCCAATCCCGTAGTAGTCCAGCAGAGGGTCGGGATGCCCTGACCCGGGAAACACATCGCGAAGCGCAACACGAGTCAGCGGGCACGGCATCTCCTCCGCTATAACCTCTGCTATCGCGCTGCCAAGAGCCCCATTGATATTATGGTCCTCGACCGTCACCGCAGCTCCTGTCCTCTTCAGCACCCCCGCTATACCGCCCACATCCAGCGGCCGAAGCGTATGCACTTCTACGACTGTCGCCTTGATACCATCCGATTTGAGCCTCTCGGCTGCCTCGAGCACCCGTGGCAGAATGAACCCATTACCGAAGATAGCCAAATCGCTCCCATACTCACGCAGCACGCGCATCTTTCCAAGCTCGAAGGGACAATCGTCCTCAAACGTCACGGGGTCTCGGCCTGACCCGAGACGGATATATGCAGGGCCCGGTACTTTCGCCACAGCACGCACCGCGTGCCGCACCTGTGATGCGTCCGCAGGAACAACTATCGTCGTACCCGGAATACTCCGCAGAATACCGATATCCTCGAAGAATTGATGCGTCACCCCCTCCCGCTCGCCGGACGCCATACCCCCGTTCAGGCCCACAAGCTTGACATTGAGCCCCGGGTAGCACACGAATGTGCGCACCTGCTCGCATGCCCGCATCGTTATGAAGCCCGCGTAGGTCCCGAAGAATGGTATCATCCCGCACGACGCCAGCCCAGCCGCCAGCCCCACCGCGTTCTGCTCGGCGATGCCGACCTCATACGTCCGCTCAGGGAACTTCTCCATAAATGGGTCTGCTCGCAGTGCCTTTATCGAGTCCGACGACACAAGGCATACCGCAGGGTCCTTAGCCGCAAGCTCCATCAGCGTCTCGGTGAATGCCACTCGCGTATTCTCAAGCTTCATCATTCACCTCCCAGCGCCGCAAGGGCCTCTGCCAATTGCTCTTTGGTCGGCACCGCCTTGTGCCATGCGTTGTTGTGTTCCATGAAGGGAATGCCCTTGCCTTTCACAGTATGCGACAATATCACCGATGGCGCATCCTTCACAGCCTGAGCAGCCTTAACCGCCGCAAGTATCTGCCCGATATCGTGACCATCTATCTCCTGGCAATGCCACCCGAACGCCTCCCACTTCGGCAGTATCGGTGCAATGCCGCTCACCACTTCGATTGCCCCGCCACTCTGCATCCCATTGTTATCGATGAACACGATCATCCGCCCTGCCTTGTACTTCTTCGCGCTCATCGCCGCCTCCCAGACAATACCCTCTTCAAGCTCCCCGTCGCCGGTCACGACATAGACGTGGTAGTCGTGCTTCTGCTGCCGGCCCGCAAGTATCATCCCCACCCCTATCGATATCCCGTTACCGAGCGAGCCACTGGTCGTATCTATTCCCGGAGTCTTGTTCATATCCGGGTGTCCCTGCAGCTTTGAGTTCAGACTTCGCAGCGTCGGCAGCTCCGAAACCGGGAAATACCCTTTCCTGGCCAGAACCGCATAGAGTGTCGGGCAGGCGTGTCCCTTCGAGAGGATGAACCTATCCCTGTCGGCCCACCTGGGATTCTTCGGGTCAGTTCTCATCACCGAGAAATACAGCGATGTCACAATATCAACGCATGAAAGCGATGGCCCCGGATGGCCGTCGCCCGCCAGATGTATCATCGTCACGACATCACGCCTTATCTGCCGCGCGATATTATTGAGCTCCCTGACATCCTGCGTCATTTCTTCCCCTCCAGCAGCGCCTTGATGGCCCGGGCCGCAAATGGCGGACTCGCCAGCACCGGTTTGCCCGTCTTCTTGGCAAGGCTGTCCTTCATACGACCCATCGAACCCTGCGCCAGCACGATCGCATCCGAATCGCCTGCCACCTTCATCGCAGCCTCAAGTATCAACCTGTCATGCTCCTCCGGTTTGCCAGCGACAAGCGCCTGATACGCCCCGTTGGCCATCCCGTTGATGATGCTCACCTTCCTTCCCGCCTCCTTCGCCTTCGTCTCCAACAGCTTCATCGTCGGATTCAGCGTTGTCGGTATCGTAGCCAGCACCGCCAGGCTCCCATACTTGCTCACAGCCTCCGTCGCCATGTGCTCATCGATCTTCACTATCGGCGTCTCGCAGAACTGCCGCGCGATATCCACCACCTCCCCCATCGAAGAGCACGTGCTCAGTATCGCATCCATCCCCATCTGTTCCGCCACGATTATATGCTGCAGCAGCCTCCGCTTCACACCCCTCGTCACACACCCCTCGCGTATACACTCTTGTATAAGGCTGTCGTCTACCATATTATAGACCTTCACCTCCGGCGCTATCTCCGCGAAGGTCTTCATCATCAGCTCCGCAAGTCCCTGGCCAGCATATAACGCCACTATCTTCTTCACTTGCCGGTCTCCTGTCACTGCATCCTTCAATCCATCAGCTTCGGCATCTCGATGCGGCTATCCTCCGCCATCTTCCCGAGCATGCCCAGTTTACCTTCGTCGAGCGGGATCCCGTTCTTCCGCGCCTCCCGCAGCATCCCGAATCCGCCCTCCCCCGGCATCCTTATCCTATCAAATCCCGGTCTCAATCGCGAGCTTTTCAGGTGCCTCGAGAATCCCTGCATACTCGCTATCAGTTGCTCTCTGCCGCCGAATGCTTCAGGGTCCATCACCATCAACGTGAACGACTGGAACCATGGCAGTCTGTCGCCCTCGCGCGTCGCCCCGCCCATAAAGGCCAGTGCCTCATTCAGGATGGACAGCGCATACCCCTTGTGCGCATCCGCCTCTGCCCCCATGAACATCATCGTGCCGCCATGCTTTATGACTCCGGGATCCTTAGAGACATTGCCGTCCTTATCCAGAAAACGAGGCACGCTGCATACCTCACCCCTCTCCCGCATCATTCTCACGGTTCCATTGCTCATCGTTGTTGTCGAAAAATCGGCTACGACGGGCTCGCCCTCCATCGGGATGCCATAGGCAACGGGATTAGTCGAGAACCTCGTATCCAGCCCTCCGAGCGGCGCACACGCGTGACCGCGGTCCGATTGACACCAGATTATCGACACAAAACCGTCCTCCGCCAGCCACACCACATATGGTGACATCGCTGCTATCCACTCAGTGTTGACCATCGTCACCGTTGCCGAGCCGCACTTCCTGGCCTTGCCGACAGCCACCTCAATGGCGAACCTCATGGCAAGCTGACCTATGCAGTCGTGCCCCGTATAGGCTGCCGAGGCCGCCGACTCGCGGATCAGGACCGGTTTCACTCCTGGATGTGCCGATTGCCCAAGCCGCCGGTGCAAGACCGCAAGCTGCTCGATACCATGTGTTGACTGCCTGAACGCTTCCGTCCACGCAGCGACTCGTCCGATGTACTCGGCATCAACCTGAGCAACACCCCGCTTGACGAGGAACCGTGCTGCAAATGCCTCAAGCTCTTCTATCGCTATGCGATTCATCCCAGTTACTCAACAGCTTGTATTGGTTTTGTCCGTGACTTGAAAGAGTATGTCCCGCTTTCCGCGATGAAAACGGCGTATCCATTCTCACTCCGCAGGAAAGTCAGCCCTTCCACCTTCATCGCAGACCTCACTCCCTCCTTCACCTCACCAGCATCTATCGCAGGAACATATACAAGCGCCATCGTGTTGGCAGGTATACCCACCTTGAGACTGAGCTTCTCACCATCCAGCTTCCACCCTGATTCGACCTTCCCACACATGGAGTTGTACGTTGCCATGGTGGATGTCAGTCCGCCGCCCGGATATGGCTTGATGACCAATCTGCTGAAGCCCGCTCCTGCAGGGTCACACTTGATGCCAGCCACATCGCTGAAAAGCCATTCGCCAACAGAGCCCAGCGAATAGTGGTTAAAGGAGTTCATTCCCGGATTCTGGAAACCCCTCTCCTCCGTCCAGCCGTCCCATCGCTCCCATATCGTCGTTGCTCCATTCAGCACGGGATACAACCATGAAGGATACGTCCTGTTATTCAGCAGCCTGTAGGCCACATCCGCATACCCCATCTCTGTAAGCACCGGATTCAGAAGCCTTACGCCGATGAAGCCCGTCGAAAGGTTCCAGCCGTTGTTCTTCAGGTTCTGAACCAGATGCTCTGCCGCACGCGCGCGCCCCTCCCTTGGCAGCAAATTGAATGCCAGCGCTAAGAGATATGCCGTCTGCGTCTCAGCCAGCATTCGGAAATCCTCCAGCACGTACCGCTCCTGGAATGCCCTCTTGATCTGGGCAAGGAGTTCCCGATACTTCTCGGTCTCAGCCTTCCACCCGCACGCCAGAGCCATCTCCGCCATGTATCGCGCGTCAAGGGCCCAGAACGCTGTCGCCAGCAGTTCCTTCATAGGGCTTGTCGTCCCGAAACTCTCGTCCGCCGGTATGCACAGCCAGTCACCGTAATTCTGCCCGAGGCCGTTCACGCGGTTGTGGTCCGGGTTCATCCTCAGGATGTAATCCATCCATCGCGTCATCGCTTTCCAGTGACGCTCGATTATCCGAGTGTCGCCATACACCTTGTGTATTGTCCACGGGATTATCACCCCTGCATCTGCCCAGGCCGGGCCGCCGCAGAGTCTGTCCAGGCCGACGAAGTTCTCGCCCTCTCTGACTCTTGGCGCAACATCAGGGAACCGCCCTTCATTATCTTGCGCATCCTCCACATCCACCATCCACTTTGTGAAAAAAGCAGCCACATCCATATTAGCAGCCGCCGTCTTGATGAATACCTGTGCATCGCCCATCCAGCCGAGACGCTCATCCCGCTGAGGACAGTCAGTCGGCACGGAAAGGAAATTGCTTCTCTGTCCCCATGTGATGTTCTTATAGAGCCTGTTGACAAGAACGTCGGAGCATTCAAAACCTCCAGCCTCCGGCATCGCAGAATGAACTGCAAGCACCGTCACCGCTTTCATGTCCGGCTTATAAGGCAGGCCGCTCACCTCGACATATTGAAACCCGTGGAACGTGAACGTCGGCTGCCAGACCTCGACAACGCTGCCCTTCGCGATGTATACATCCGTTGCTTTTGCACGCCGCAGGTTCTCCGTATATATCGTCCCATCGGGGTTCAGCCTCTCCGCGTGTCGGATCTGTATCCTCGTGCCCGCCGGCGCCTTCACCCTGAGCCTCACGAAGCCTGCCAGGTTCTGCCCGATGTCAAATACGTATACACCCAGCCTCGGCTCCGTCATCTTCACGGGCCTGATCTCCTGCATCACCCTCACCGGCTCGGATGGCTGCCACACAAGCTTCGCCTTCGGCTTCTCGACAACCTGGACCTTGTACCATCTGCCATCATCATACCCAGCCTCGGCCCAGCCTTTCATCTCCCGGCGCGCATCGTATGATTCCCCCGTCATAAAGTCCGAGTTTCGTATCGGTCCCAACGACGTCTTCCATGACTTGTCTGTTGCCAGGACTTCAGTCGAGCCGTCTGCATATTCGATTTCCAGTTGGGCCATCACGCTCGTCTGAAGACCATAACGGCCCCGTGTCTTCTGCCACCCGACATAACCGGCGTACCACCCGTCGCCAAGAACCATCCCTATCGCGTTCTCGCCTTTGTTGACCAGGTCAGTCACATCATATGTACGATAATGTATCCGCTTATCATAATCCGTCCACTCGGGCGCGAACACATCATCAGTCACCCTCCTGCCGTTAACACGGATATCAAGGAGTCCCCGCGCCGTCGCATAGAACCTCGCACCGGTCACTTTCTTCTTAAGCTCAAAACCTTTTCGGAAATATGGCGGCGCAGGCGGCACTGTCCGAAGGTCAATATCTCCAACCAGCCTCTTGTGCAGCCCCGGCTCCATCGATATCCACTTGCCCTTCCAGTCGGACTTCGCCAGCAGTCCCATCGTCCAGACCGCCCTCTCGCTCCACTTCGTCTGCACGCCATCCTTGTCCCAGACGCATACCTTCCAGAAGCAGCTCATCCTGGACGTGAGCTTCTTTCCGGCATACACAATATGAGCGGTCTGGCTGCTCTCCACTCTGTCGGAATCCCACATGTCGCCCCGGTCTCTGGCAAGAAGCTTCTCGCTGGATGCCACAAGCACCCGATATGCCGTCTGCCGCTGGCCTCGCGCCGTGCTCTCCAGCACCCAGCTCAGCCTTGGCTTCAATACATCGATACCAAGCGGGTCTCGCCGGTATTCACATCTCAAGTAAGACACTCCCATTTCGCTTGACTTCAACGCCATACCTCCAGCCTGTCTCAGTCCAGGATTCTTATTCGGATAGCCATGAACGGTCGTCTCGGCAGCCGTATGACCTCGCCATTCGCGCCAACCACATGATACCGCCCCTTCGTCTTCAGTGTTATCACTCCCCTGACCGGCTTGACCTTCATATCCCATGTGTCAATGATGTCTATCCTGCAGCGAGCACCATCCGGTACTCCTCGCGGCAGGTCCACCTTCCATCGCCCTGGCTTCTCCCAGCCGAAATACACGACATAGTATCTCCCCCTGATACCGCCTACGCACATGTCATCGCCATCTACAGGCCCGATACCCTCCTGCGGCCCTTCCTCCATTATCCGCCGAAGAAAACCCATTCGACGCCAGCTCTTACCCTCAAGCTTTCCTCCCGAGCCCAGCCAGCTTGAATCCCTCTTCAGGCCTTTTCTCCATGACTCACTGTGCCCCACATATGTGCCCGCGATGTATCCCTGCCAGAATCGGTGAGTCATCTCTTCGCCCGAGAGATTTCCCCACCGTACTCTGAGATTGCCCTCATAACAGACTTCATCGTATATCACCGGCTTACGGAAACAATCCCGGTATATCCTGGCCCGCCCGAAATCCGCCACTGCCGAGCCGTTCTGTATGCTCGCGTGAGTTATCCATGGCTGCTGGTTGTTGTACATAAGCGCGCCGTTATGTATCGAGCACAGCTTGCCATAGGGGTCATGCTTCGCTATCGCCCGGCCGAAGCTGTCCCACTCGCTCATTTTTCTCGTCCGCAGAAAATCGAATTCATTCGCGATAGACCACCACACGTGCCGGAACGCTCCGAAACGCGCAATGCAGTATCGCAGGAACCTGATGTTCACGCTGTGCGGCACCATGTCAAAACCATAGCGGCCCTTATCATACGGGTGAAAGAATATCACATCGGCCTCGATGCCAAGAGCCATAAGCTGCCTCAGGCATCGCTCATAGTTATGGAAGAACCGCGGGTCAAAGCGTGAGAAATCCCAGTCCTCCCTGCTCTTGCCTGGAAATGGAAAAAGCCTCGTACGGCTGCCTGCGAACGGCATCACTATCATCCGTATCTTGTTGAATGGAGACCTCCTCAGGCTGGCTATCGTCTGCCTCTTCTTCACTGCCGTTTTGAGTGCCCACCCGTAACACGTTGTCCCCACCGGCCAGTACGCCTGGCCGTCCGCGTAGCCGAAGTGATGCCGGTTCCTCACACTCACCGGCCCATGATTGCCCGCCCTCGCACTCGTGCAGAGGAATTCGCCGGTTACACCGCGTAACTCTCGTTTATTGCTCTTCGTCCGGTACCTCCACACCCCTTCCTCATCCGGCATGAAACGCACCTTGTAGACGCCCTCCCCATCATAGAATCCCTCCGGCACGAACACACGCCTACCCTTGCGGAACTCCGCCGACAAAGACACTTCGACGAATGGGTTCCCGCCCGCCGGGCCTTCCAACACCAGCTCGAAAATCCCCCATCTCTCAACTCCTTGATCTTCGTTTTGTCGTTCTGCTTTTTGCACTTTGACTTCTGATATAAGAGGCGGACGAGAGCCTGTTCTCTTAGCCAACGCGGGTTATTCTAAGTGCCATATACGGCCTTCCCGGCAGCCGTATCCGTCCGCCCTTCTTCGCCATGTAACAATACCTGTCCTTCTTCCTTGTCTCGAAAATGCCCTTCACGGGCTTTATCGTCATTCTCCACGTATCTATCACCTCTACCCTGAATCTCGAGCCCGGAGGCATATCCATCCCGCCGCGCGGAATGCAGAGACTCCATTCCTTCACCTTCTCCCTGCCAAAATAGACGATATAGAACCTGTGCTTTATGCCCGCTATCTTCACATGCTGCCATTTGTCGACCGGATCGACGTGCTTCGTCGGGCTGGACTCGATTATCTTCTTCAGGAACCTTATGCGTGCCGGGCTCTTGCCGCGCAGCACCCCGCCCTTCGACCACCACAGTATGTCCTTCGGATGTAGGTATGTCTCGCCGTGCCCGACGTACGTCCCGTCTATAGTCCCGTGCCAGAAACGCAGCACCATCTCCTGCGGCGTCAGGTTCCCCCAGCGCAGCGGTATGTTCCCCTCGTACTTTACCTCGTCAAAGACCACCGGTTTGCGATAGATGTCACGGAACAGCACGGCCCTCCCGAAGTCGTCTACCGCCGAGCCGTTCTGTATGCTCGCATGCGTTATCCACGGCTTGTTATGGTCATACATCAATGTTCCGTTATGTATCGAACACAGCCGCCTGTAAGGGTCATACTTGTACACGATCTTCCCGAATCGGTCCCAGTCCGACTCCTTCTTCGTCTTCATGAAGTCGTATTCATTCGCCAGCGACCACCACACATTCCTGTACGCCGCCAGCCGCGCTATCACATACCGCAGATACCGGTCATCATTCGCCTTTCCCATCACGTCGAACCCCCAGTGCCCCTTGTCGTACGGATGGAAGAGGATCACATCTGCCTCGATTCCCAGCTTCATCAGGTCTGCCACGCGTTTCTCGAAATGCTGGAAGAACCTCGGATTGAAACGCGTGAACTCCCACTTGTCCGGCCGCTGCAGAAGGGGTCTGACCCCTTCTCTTCCCAGGGTCTGACCTCTTTTTCTTTCAAATGGATACAGCCTGGGCTCATTCTCGTTCCAGCTGTAACGCTTGGGAAATACGCACATACGCAGCTTGTTGAACGGCGACCTCTTCAGCGTCGCCAGCGTCTGTCTCTCCAACTTGTCCGTCTGGTGTACCCACGCATAGCATGTCGTGCCCATCTGTACGAATGCCGTCCCGTCCGCATACGCAAAATGGAACGGGTTTGTCACTGCCGATGAACCGGTATCGTCCGCGTGTATTATCTGCATCGCGCTGGCCACATGTACGGGCCCATGATTGCCTCGCTCGGGTTTCACGCAGAGAAACTCTCCGCTGTGACCGTTCAACTGCCTCGCGTCGCTCCGCGTGACATACTGCCAGATGCCCTCGGCATCCGGAGAGAACCTTATCCTGTAAACGCCTTTTCCATCATAGAACCCTTCAGGCCTGAGCATTCGCCCCCCATGCCTGAACTCCGCCGCAACGCTCACATCCACAAAAGGGTTCCCCTTCGCCGGCCCTTTAAGTGCAACCTCAAACATGCCCCATCGTTCAACCTTCACCATTGACTTCCCTTTTGCCATCTTCCGCTTTCCTTCTTTCTGTCACAGCGCAAGCAGCCGGTCCAGCACGCTCTGCGGCACTTCCAGCGCCGTCCCGTGCTTGGCATCCTTCGGCATCTGCAGCCGCTCACTTATATCCGTCCAGTTCACCAGGTCCTTGGATGTCACCACCCCGTAACGGTGCTCGCGATACGCATCGAAATATACGTGCCATGTCCCGTCTATCTTTATCCCGCTCGGCCCCTCCGCCCAGAACTTCCCCGTTATCGGCCCTGACGGCTGCGTATATGGCCCTTCGGCATGCTCGGCAAACGCCACTCTGATATTCTTCTGCGGCACGAACGGCAGATTCGTCTCGTCCTTGACAAACATCACGTACCTGTCGCCGTCCAGCCTGATGCAGGCGTCTATCACGTTGCAGCCCGGGTCATAGAACAGCCTCGTCTCGCTGAACCCCTCAAAATCCTTCGTCCTTACGCAGTATATCCGGTTATTCAGCCCCTCGCCCCAGTGGCCTGAGCCGCTCTGGTAGTCTGTATCAGGAAAACGCCCCGGTATCGTCGTTGACCAGAAGATTATGTACTCCTTCCTCTCCCGGTCATACACCATCTCCGGCGCCCAGCTGTTCACTGCCAGCTCCTCATGCTCCATAACCGGCAGGAACCTCTGCGGCCCCCAACTGATAAGGTCCGGCGACGAACATATGCCAATGCCCCTCTCGTGCCAGCTTGTAGTCCATGAAGCCCTGAACATCCCGTCTGGCCCCAGCATCACGAACGGATCCCGCATCAAACCCTCCCCCACAGCCGGCACAAGGAAGGCCCTATCACCCTTCAGCGGCTGCCAATCTAGCCCGTCATTGCTCCAGGCAAGATGCAGCCCATCCTGACCATTTCCATGGAAGTAGGCGAACAAATAGCATTTCTTCATTATTCAGCCCTTGAGCGCTACCTGGCAAGCACTACCGCCCCCCATCCGATTAGACCCCCCGTCAGCGGCTGTACGAAACCGTCTAAGAATATCAGCAACACCCCGCCTGCCGCAAGCAAAAACGCGTCCACGCTCCGTTCCACCCCCGCACCAAAAACCTTGTATCGCTCCGCCTGTACGGGTAGAATGCACATCCACTGAAACTTCAGGATTTTGTTACCGGATAAGTATGATTTTCCCGTACCGCACGAACATCAGGCCCTACCGCACCCCGTATATGAACTACGGCCTCATCCTGCTGAATGTCCTGATTTTCATCCTCACCTACGGCCCCGTCGTCGGCCCGGACGGCCAGACTGCTTTCGGCCTCCGCTCCTGGGCCGCATATTACATGCTCACACCTGCCGCGCCATACCTCTGGCAATTCATCACGTACGCCTTCCTCCACGGCGGCATGCTCCACATCGGCGGCAACATGTTCTTCCTCTACCTCTTCGGCGACAATGTCAATGACAGGCTCGGCCACATCAACTACCTTTTCTTCTACCTCGCAGGCGCCATCCTCAGCGGCCTCGGCCACATGCTCATCACCGGCGGCACCAGCCCCATCCTGGGGGCCAGCGGCGCCGTGGCCGCCGTTACCGGCGCATACCTCGTGCTTTTCCCCAAATCACTTGTTACTGTGGTCTACTGGTTCTTTTTCATCGGCACCTTCGACGTACCCGCCATCTACTTCATTGGCCTCAAGGCCATTCTCTTGGATAACATAATCGCCCGTGAGACAGCCGATACAAGCGTCCGCATAGCCTACGAGGCCCACCTCAGCGGATACGCCTTCGGTATCGGCTCCATGCTCGTCCTGCTCGCCACAGGCGTCGTCGCCGGCAGTCACTTCGACCTCTGGTCGCTCGCGAAGCAATGGAACAGACGCCGCCGCTATAGAGATATGGTACAGGGCGGCTACGACCCATTCACAGGCACTCCCGCCGCAGCCGGCCGGGGTACTCAGACTACGAAGAAGCCATCGCTCGACTCGCACCAGATGGAGCGAATAATGGCTCTGAGAACGGAGATATTCGCACTCATCACCACCGGCAACCTGGCGACTGCCGCCGACAAGTACCTCCTGCTCATGCAGCTTGACCCCAGCCAGGTCCTGCCAAAGCAATACCTGCTCGACATCGCCAATCAGCTCATGGCATCGGGCCGACACGTCGAATCCGCAGCCGCATACGAGAATTTCCTGGTCCATTATCCATCTTACGAGTACGTGGAACAGGTCGAGCTCATACTCGGCATACTCTACGCACGCTATCTCTCAGACCCGGAAAAGGCCATCAAACACCTCGAGACCGCAAGACAGGGAATACTCGACCAGGGCCAGCTCAAGATGTGCGAAGCCGAGCTCCAGCGACTTAAATCCTGAGAACGCAAGGCACCTTCCTGCAACCCGAAAAAGGGTTGACAACCCATCTTGCCATGGTTAACTTGTGGCGTATCGGATATCGATGTCCGAGCTTGTCGCTTATTTCTCTTTAGGGAGTGTTAGAGATGCGGCTTCAAACCACTATTCTCGTTGCGGCTCTTGCCGCTGTCGGTGCATCCGTCCTCTGGGCCGCCCCCGCGGAAAACCCCGCGAACATCGTGACTATTACCCCTGCCGCCGGTGATGCTAATGCCGCAGCTTTCCCCTACTCCGCGGAGGTCGTGGGAAAGGCTGTCTTCACGCGAGCCGGCGCCGGAATGAACAGCTATCGGTGCGGCCAGCTCAACGCACCGGATCTTGTCACTGTGGTTGAAGAAGACCCGAGCGGATGGGCGAAGATTGTCCCGCCCACTGGGAGCTTCTCATGGGTCTGCAAGCAGAACGTCACTATAGACCCGGCAGATCCGGGAATGGCAACTGTCACCGCCGACCCCACAAGAGTCTGGGCCGGCTCCGTCTACTATGACCCGCTCAACTCCAACGAGCTTCAGCTCAAGCTTAAAACGGGCGACAAGGTCAAGCTTCTTAACGAGGAAGTAGGCAACTACTACAAGATAGTCCCGCCGGATGGTGCATACCTTTGGATAAGCACCGAATACATCAAGAAGGTCGGCGCTGCAACTACCGTGGCCGGCTCCGTCACTTCCGCCCAGGAGAATCCAAAGGAAAAGGAAAAGCTCGCCGAATACCGGAAGCTGGCGACACAGCTGGATGTCGAGAGGAATAAGCCCATTGCCCAGCAGGACTATAGCGCCATCAAGGCTGGGTTCGAGGCGCTCTCCAAGGACCCTGATGCCGGAAAGGCCGCCAAATATGCTGCCATTCAGCTCGAGCGCATTGACCGCTTCGAGCTCGCCGCAAAGAGCTTCACTGACCTCAAGGAGCAGGAACAGGCTCTGACCGAGCTCCGGGCCAAAATTGACGCGGAGGCTCAGGCCAAGATGGCTCAGGTGCCTGATATGGGCAAGTATGCTGTCACAGGCATATTCAAGCCCTCCATGGTATACTCTGACCGGACCGGCTCTGCAAGACGCTATCTTGTTACAGGCAGCGATGGCAAGATACTTTGTTATGCCCAGCCTACAGGTGCCGCACAGAACCGTGACCTCTCGCAGTTCTCAGAGAAGAACGTAGGTCTGATAGGAACTATCACGCGCGAGGCGGGCAGCCCCCTTGGCCTTGTTCAGTTCACTGACATCGAGCTGCTCGACTGATACAACCTGCGGAATTCTGACCCCGGGCCTCGCCCATGAGCCCGGGGTCTTTTTTTGCGATGCAAGCAGACCGACCTATTTCGGCGTCCCCAGCACCTTCTCGATCGCTTTATCAAGGATCGGCAGAGGAGTGACAGTGACCACCGGGTCGTCCAGTTTCCCGCGCACCTTAAGATACACCACAGCGTGTCTCAGGCCCGCCATGGCACTTGTCAGGAAACCCGGCGCTGGGGTTGGAGTCGTTGCTGCCAGGTCAATATCGACAGTATGGTTTTCGAGGTTCACTTTGCCCGCACCTTCGAAATTGAGCGCATCACCCGACATTCTCAGACTGCGTATCAGGAGCTCTTCGCCCTGCAGCTCTGAATCCATCTTCATAGTATGAAATGCCACATCTCCCGGAACTGCCAGGCTGAGCAGCGTGAATATCTTCGCCATCAGGGACATTCTCCCGATTCGCATATTGGCCACATCCAATGCCAGAGTGCCGCGTCTAGTACGCCTTTCGCTCAATTGCCCCTTGACAGCCAGCTGACCTTTCATTATGCCGCTTGAGGCGGTATTAGGATCCGAGCCGCCCTTCGCCAGGAACCTGCCAAGGCTGACGCCCTCGAAACTCGCCTTGAGCGAATAGCCGAACTTCTGGCCCTCATCTGCACTGAAGATCACGTCCCCTGTGATCCGTCCATCGTAGCAGTCGCCGCGAAAATTGCCGATGGACCACCTTTTCTGACCTTTGTAGTACTCAACACGACTCTGAACGTTTGTCAGGGTCTTACCTCTTATCGTTATCGTGTGCGCATCGAGGTCAGCTTTCACGTCTCCAAGTATCATCTCACGCTCGAAGAACCCGGTAAGATTAAGCTCCGCATTGATGTTTGACAGCTCCTCCCTTCCGAATGAGCAGTCTCTGAAGACTATCTGGCCGCTGAAGCTGCCAAATCGTAGACCGTTGGGGTCACGGCTCATCAGCAGCCGGGCGCTCTTGAGATCGACTGTGCCGTTGGGCTCGGCCACATCATAGAGCCCCGGCGACAGCACCTCGCTGACCTGTTTGAGCGCCTTGCCGAAACGCAGATCCTGAGCATCCAGTCCGATATCCACCTCCTCCAGCCGATTGTCGCCGATGGCCATCCTGCCCTCAAGCCGGGCAGTCCCTTCCATCCTGCCTTCAGCATCCATCAGCGTACACTTCAGTGCTTCGAACTCAGTAGCCTTGCTCCCGATGATTATCCGGCCGGCCATATCGCCCAGCCTATATCCTGTCTGCTCCAGGTCAACATTAGCGCCAACACACTCAATCGCCAGCTTCTCTAGCCCCTTCCCTGTGCAGCTGTCGAACGACGCCGTGAAGTTTATCTTCCCGCTGGGACGCATATGCCACGGCAGATTCTTCTCAGGCACTAGATTCCGCAGACCCTCGTCTATAGTCACGTTGTTGCCGTCTATCCCCAGCCGATAGCACATGGTCGCATTGGCATCTCTGGGTATCTCTATCCGGCCCTTCATGGATACTGTGCCGCCGCCATACGTGCCTTTGAGAGAATCCACCGATGCGTATGTCGGCGTGATCCCGACCTTCGCTGACACATCGGCCAGCGATATCCCAGCCGGCAGATATTTCAGCTCAGGTGCCGTGAAATTGGCATCTGCTTCATACTGAATGCACCACTCAGGCTCCTGCACCGATGTGACCAGCAGATCGGCGTCCGTGCGACCCGCAAAATCAAGCCTGTCAAGGTTCCCAAGCCGTTCCTCGCCGATGCTGTCGGACAGCAGCTTTGCCTCGATAGGAAGATTCCTCGTGTTGACGCGTACATTGACATCCGGCGAATGGCTCAGCAGATTCGTTATCTCCCCGCTGAATCGCGTCTCGCTGCCTGCTTCTCGAGACACAACCTCCTTCAGTCTGACCTCGTTGGGCTCGAATATGAGCGTCCCGCGCCCATGTCTGAACCTGTACGGGAAGTGCTCATACATCATCTGTCCGTCGATCAGATGCAGAGTGGCACGCGTCAATACGTTCTGACCCTTCTCGCTCCTGTACTCGAAATCAAGCGCCGTAGTGCCGGACGGCGAGAACATGAACCACACTTTCTTCTGTTCCGTGTTCAGTGCCATGTAGACATCATCGTCTATGATCGCCCGGTCGCTGTGTATCTTGACCTGCGATTCCCATGTCGGCCCTGAGCCCCGGGAATAGCCTGTTATCGTTACCTTCGTCTCACCGTGCTCCCCCTTCAGCTCGTCTATCCACAGGTCACCGTTCTCAAACAGTATGTCTCCCTTCACATGTTCCAGTAGATATGGAAAATGAACATATCGCAGTGACACATCCCTGAACATGAACGTCGCGCGTACCTGCCCTTTTGCGACATCCGTCAGGCTCCCCGAAAGGCTTGCCTTAACGTCAACAACGCCATCGGGCGAGTACCTGTCCCATAGCTTGACAAGGCTCTCATGAAGAACTTCCGCAAGCTCTCTTCCCACTCTCAGCTCACCTTCGACCTTCTCGTTTGAGAGTATCAGATTATCCATCGCTGCTTCGAGCCAGAACTCCCCCGGCCTTGACAAACTGCCGGCTTGTCCGTCTATTCGGATAGTCCAGCTCTTCGTCTGCAGGCTCCTCTGGTAGGAGGTAGGGATATTTCTGATATGGAAGAGATACCCGCCGTCGCTGGTCATCTCGGCCTCGAAGCTCAGCGGCATGCTCAGTATCGCCTCTATACTGCCGCCTGACCGTTTCGATACCTGTACCGTGCTGTTCGTTACCTCCGTCTTTGGCAGTCTGCCACCCATCTTCGCCACTCCCTCGCTCTTTCTCACCAGCGACGCCAGGTTCCAGCTCCTCCCGTCCGAATCGTACTCCGCATTCAGCAGGCCACCCGTAACCGTCAGGCTCTTTAGTTCGACTTTCCCGCGAAGCAGACTCAGTATGCGCAGCTTGACATACACACGTCTGGCCTCCAGTATCAGCGATGGCTTCTCGCCCTCCGTCGTCATCTTCAGGTTCTTCAGTCTGAGAACGCCCCCGAAACTCAGGCTCGCGGATTCGACCGATGCCTTTGTCCCCGTATAACCCTCTATCTGACGCACCGCCAGCGGCTCAAGCAGCCATCCACCAAGGGTCACCAGTGCCGCCATGACCGCCACAATGACCGCCAGCGCCAAAGTCTTGCGAAACCAACCCTTGCGCGGCTCTGAAGTACCGACGATTTCCTTGCTCACTTCGGACATTCGCTAAGTGCCAGTCTGCTACCCTCACATACCTCTGTCCAGGTCTATTACCTGCTCTTCACGATCGCCTTGTCAGCAATATCGCGGCGATAGTACATGCCATCGAAATGTATCCTGCCCGCCGCCTCGTATGCCAGCGCCTTGGCTGTGGCTATATCGCCGGCCACAGCCGTCACCCCCAGCACACGGCCACCTGACGTCACAACATCACCTCCCTTCTGAGACGTCCCTGCATGGAATACCATGACATCCTGCAGTGACTTCGCCTCCTCCAGCCCGGCGATCACCTTGCCCTTCTCGTACGCACCGGGATAGCCTCCTGACGCAAGCACAACGCATACCGCCGGTCTCTTGTCCCAGCGCAGGTCTATACTATCAAGCTTCCCATCACAGACAGCCAGCATCACCTCCAGCAGGTCGCTCTTCAGACGCATCAGCAGTGGTTGTGTCTCCGGGTCGCCAAAGCGAACATTGAATTCAAGTACCCGTGGACCGCCCGCCGTTATCATAAGGCCTGCGTACAGCACCCCTTTATACGGCGTCCCGTTCCGGTTCATCCCGTCCACTATGGGCACGAAAATGTCACGAACAATCTGGTCCATCATCGCGTCATTCACCACTGGTGCCGGACTGTACGCACCCATGCCCCCTGTATTGGGCCCTGTATCATCATCACCTACCGGCTTGTGGTCCTGGGCGCTCTCCATGATGTATATGTTGTGCCCGTCAACAAAGGCAAGTATCGACGCCTCCTCTCCCAGCAGCTTCTCCTCCACCACCACCGTCCGTCCTGCCTCCCCGAAAACACCGTCCACCATTATCTTCTCGGCCGCAAGTATGGCCTCCGATGGCTCGTCGCATACAAACACACCCTTGCCCTGCGCAAGTCCAGACGCCTTCACCACCACAGCTTCGTCGCGGCTGGCAATATAGGACTTCGCCGAGGCATAGTCGTCAAACCAGCGTGCTTCAGCGGTTGGAATGGAGCTCGCCCGCATCATCTGCTTGGCAAACGCCTTGTCAGCCTCCAGCTGCGCAGCGCCCCTGCTCGGCCCGAATGCCTCAATCCCAGCAGCCTCAAACGCGTCTACCGCACCAGCCGCCAGCGGGTCCTCGGGTCCGATAACAGCAAGCTCAACACCATTGTCTTTCGCAAATGCTACAAGCTTGCCTATATCATTCACCGCGATGCCGACGTTCATGCCGCATTGAGCTGTCCCCGGATTCCCCGGCGCAATGTACAGTTTGCCGATGTTTTTTGACTGCCCGAGCTTCCATGCGATTGCGTGCTCACGCCCCCCGCTTCCCACAAGAAGTACATCCATTTGACGATCCTCTCAAACACCTTTTCAAGACGCGTCACGACGGCCTGAAGGTTAGCACATGCCCAGCCTCTTCTCAAGTTTTTTCGCTTTCCCGGCACCCTTTGCCGCAACTGCGCCGTATATACTGACGATAAAAACTCTTGTACTACCTGACTTTGAGCCGCCACCGAAAGGAGCGTCTATGTCTTCGCGAAGCACTAGGGTCATCTTGGCAGCTGCGCTGTTGGCTGCATTTCTGCTGGCTGGCTGCCAGACAGGCGAGCTTGCAGCCTGCAAGGACCGGAATTCGTTTCTCGAGTACCGCATATCCGAATACGAACAGCGGATCAAGGTGCTCGAAGAGGGGATTCAAGGACGCGATGGCCAGATTAAAGACCTGACGACCCAGATCGCCCAGAATCAGGAGCGAATTTCAATTCTCGAAAACGAGAACGAAAACCTCCGCATGCGGCTGCTGGAAAAGCCCAGCGAGGCCAAGAGGGTTATCCAGGGCGTGGAAGAGATAAGGCGGATGCAGCGCGAAGCAGCCGAAAAACTTCGCCGGCAGCAGCTCGACAAACCCGCCGAGTCGCCGCAAACCGAGCCGCCCCGGCAGTAGCCGACCTTCCGAAGGCTGCGATGCCCACTCCGCGTGGTATAATACCTAAGTGGCTCGTAGCGTGAGACTTAGCATGAGATTGCGGAACCTCGCCATCGCGCTTTTCCTGACAGGTGCCGCCTGTGCACAGACACTTCAGGTCGGCCCCGGGGGCTTCTCATCGATACAGTCCGCCATCGTTGCCGCCAGCCCCGGCGACGAGGTCGTCGTCGCGCCCGGCACCTGGTACGAAAACCTCGATTTCCTCGGCAAAGCCATCATTGTCCGTTCAACATCCCCCGATGACCCCAACGTCGTCGCCTCTACAATAATCGACGGCAGCTACCCCGCCGACCCCAACTCCAACTCCTTGGTCACTTTCCAGACCGGCGAGGGCAACGCCTCCATCCTTCACGGCTTCACCCTCACAAACGGCACCGGCTCCTGGCTCCTGGTCTCCTGGAAATATCACGAACAATACTGGAACCGCTGCGGCGGCGCAATACTCTGCAAAAACATGTCCTCGCCTACCATCCTCGGCAACCGCTTCATCAACAACTCCGCCGGCGAGGGCGGCGCCATCTACATGTACGGCAACCCGGTTGATCCCAACGATCCCACAAACCCGCCTGCGCATATTACACCAGTCGTTGCCAATAACTCTTTCATCTCCAACTCCGCCATCATCGCACATGGTTTCTCACCGCCCGACACCCTCCATACATTTGCCGAACATGGCGATGGCGGCGCCCTCGTCGCCTTCCAGGGCTGCGACCCCGTCATCACCGGCAACACCTTCCAGAACAACTATGCCGACTCCTACGGCGGCGCAATACACATGCGACAATGGAGCAACGGCCTCCTCGAAAACAACACCGTCACCGCCAATGATTCAACACTCGGCGCCGGCATCCACATCACCTACTCGTCAAGCCCACACGTCACATCCAACACCATCACATGGAACATCGCAGGCAGCCTCGGCGGCGGCGGCATCTACATTTACTATCTCTCAAACCCCCTCGTCGAGCGTAACATCATAAAACACAACACATCATCAAACGGCGGCGGCATCGGCGTCTACTACAGCAGCCACCCCGTCATCCGCAGCAACTTCATTACCAATAACACCGGCCAGGGCCTCCTTGTCACAGGCGCCGTCATAGAGGCTGTCAACAACACCATCGCGGAAAACACCATGGGAGGCATCCTATGCAAGCCTAACACCTCCGGCACCATTGCCGACAATATCATCGCTTCAAACACCGGCGGTTATGGCATAGACGTCCGAACATCGCTTGCTCTTAACATCCGCTACAACAACGTCCATGCAAATGGCCTCGGCCGCTACAGCCCCTCCATCGGCGACCAGACCGGCACAAACGGTAATATCTCTGTTTCGCCGTCCTTCGTCTCACAGGTCACTGAGAACCATCACCTCCGGTATGACAGCCAATGCATCAACGCCGCTGACCCTTGTCTCGCCATCTCCGCCCTCCTCGATATCGACGCCCAGCCGCGCCTCATGAGCGACGCTCCCGATATCGGCGCCGACGAAGTCATGCCCGTCTGGAACCTCACCCAGGGCACCCAGCACAGCACCATCCAGCAGGCTGTCGACGATTGCTTCTCCTCTGATACCATCGCGCTCATAAGGGGCCGCTTCACCGGCGCTGGCAACCATGACATCGACTTCCAGGGCAAGGCCCTCACCCTGACCGGCTCAGATCCCGATAGCTTCTCGGCCATCAGCGCCACCATCATTGACGCAAACGGCACTCACGCTTCCCCCCACAGAGCCTTCCATTTCCGAACCGGCGAGACACCGGCTGCCACCATCAAAGGTGTGACGATCACCGGCGGCAATGCCGCCCCCGGCAGCGCCATCCACTGCGACAATTCCGACGCCACGCTCCTCAACTGCATCCTCACCGAAAACTCAGGCCACGCCATCGCCGCCATAGACGGTGACATCTCGCTGTCAAACTGCATCCTCACAGCTAGCGGCGCCGCCGCTTTTGTATCCGCCGGCACCGCTGACTTCACCAACTGCACCATCCTCGGCAACACCTCCATCGCCGACTGCAACGCGTCCGCCTCCCTCGCCTTCCGCAACTCCATCGTCCGCCAGCCGCGCACCCTCGCCGGAGCGATCACGCTCGCCGATGCCGCCCTCACTGTCGCCTCCTCCAATGTCCAGGGCGACCCCAACCTGCTCATCACCGCCGGCCCCGGCGCCGTCATCGACTGGCACACCGACAACATCGACGCCGACCCACTCTTCGCCATCGCCGGCTACTGGCACGATAATTCCACCCCCACTGACCCCAACGACGACTACTACATCCCCGGCAATTGTCACTTGACCCCCGGCTCCCCCTGCGCCGACTCGGGCTCCCTCCCATCACCGTCACAGCGTGACATCGACGGCGAGGATCGTCTCTTCGGCTCCGCTATCGATATCGGTGCCGACGAGCTCGTCACCAGCCCCGCCGACATCGACATCAACGGCCTCGTCAACTGGCTCGAAGTCGCCATCATCGCCGACAACTGGCTCGCCGCCGGCCCTCTGCTCCCAGGCGACATCACCGGCAACGGCTCCGTCGATTTCGCCGATTTCGCCCGCCTCGCAGCCGAATGGCAATGGCGAGGAGCCTGGCTCCCCTACGTCCCATAACCGGCCCCTCCCCGGCAGCCGCCCAGCCGCAGACCCGTCGTTCTGCCGCTTTCCTGACTCTTTTTCTCGGTCTGCTGGCTACTATCTACTATCTACTAGCCACTATCTACCAGCTACTATCTTCTATCGCCGATACAGATAAGGACGTAGAGCAGTCCGCTCGCGCCACTTGTCTGGAATAGGTAGGGTGCGACTCGTCGCACCATAAAAGAATGGCAAAACGTAGATACATCAAATTGGCCTTCTCACTCGTCGAGCTGATGATCGTCGTTGCCGTCATCGGCATCCTCGCAGCCATGGTCATACCCAAAGTGACCAACTACTCCCAGCAGGCAAAAGAAGCAGCCGCAAAGGAAAACCTCCACACCCTCCGTGCAGCCATCGAGGTCTACGCCTCAAGACATAACGGAGTACCGCCGGGCTATATGAATGATGACCCCGTCACAAATCCGATTCCAGCAAATATCTTCGTTGTCAATCAGTTGGCAAGCGCCCGCCTCCTCCGCAAGATACCCCAAAACCCCATCAACAACAAAGCAACCCTGTACTGCCTTCGAACCGAAGTCGACTTCCCGCCCGTTGGCACCGACAACTGGGGATACCTCTACAAGCCCTCGACAAAGACCATCAAGCTCGACGCAGCCGGCCGCGACTCCAAAGGCGTCCTCTACAGCGACTACTGACCCCGACCACCAGTTTCTCTCTTCCCTCTTCTTGCTGACGGCTGGTGGCTGGCGGCTGATAGCTGTCTCCTATCTACTACCTACTATCTACTATCTACTGTCTTCCTGCTACTATCTACTTCCTACTGGTACGCCACCGGCACCGTCGCCTGCCCGCAGTACCCGCCGCTGGCCCCAACGCCAAGTATGGTGTTGAGCTGTGAGTCGGTCTTCTTCCACATCGTGACAATCCTCTGGATATCGCAGGTGTATACGCCATAGTTGGTGATTGGCACCGAATCGTGGCAGATGTCTGCACACGCATCGTAGCCCGATTCGCCTATTCTCTTCTTCCAGCTACCTATAACCTTAGTCAGGTCGGTGGTGTAGACCCGGAAATTAGTGATAGGTGCCTTGTCGCCTGCCGCATCGCCTACGCATTGATATCCACTGCCGCCTGCCGTAAGCCCGGTCACACTTGTCGGCGGGCACCAGCACGCGGGCTTCCCGCTCGCCGTCCACCTGTCATACTTCGTTGGGTATATGCTGCGGCCGGTCGGCCAGTAAAAGCACGGTGGCGGTGGAGGAGGATAAAGAATGCAGCTTGCATTCGCTGGCACGCTGGTTCCATCCTCAAGAACAATGCCGCCGCGAGCCATATTTCCCGCAATTGTGATTGTCGCGCCACCAAAGCCCGAAACAGCTACGGTAACAAGAACACCGCTCGCATCGGGCTTGCCGCTCGCATCCGCATACAGTGACCCAAGCTCCACCGTCACGCCGTTTGTCCCGATGCCGCCAAGCGTCCCCGACGGAAGGTCGCTGTGCAGGGCGACCGGTGTGCCGATGCTTGTCACCGTCCCGGCTGCGCTGTCGATGACTATCGTCCCCGGAAATATCCCGAAGCCCTTCGATGCCGAAGTGCTCTCGCCCGTCTTTGTGGCCGTCACGCCGGCTATCGTGCCCACGCTCGTCGTGATATCAAGAGCGAATGCCCTCGGGAAGCTCTCCGTTCCCGTGTAGCTGTAGCTCACCGTGAATGTCGTCCCGCTGAGTGGGGTGCAACTGACGGTCGTTGCCCCCTTCCCGGGCGCGCACAGCACGCCCATAATGCATACTGCTGCCACGAGCATCTTCATTGGAATTACCCTCCGTTAACATGTCAAGGTTTCCTGCACCAGCCACGTACCGCCTCTCCCGCAGCCTTACCCTTTATTCTACTGGAAACACCCCCACCCGGTCAACCCCCATACCCCCAATTCCCGACCCCCGTCATCCTGAGCGAGCGGAGCGAGTCAAAAAAAGCCTGCCCCGAGTTTGTCGAGGGGGACCCGATCATTCTCCTTCGCGACCCTGGTCGCGAATCAGCACCCCTCTTTCCCCGCGCCGTACGGACACGCTACGGCGTGTCCCTGGCCGCTCGGCCACCGACCACTACTCTCTCCGCCGTAGCGCCCTGAGTAACCCGTTAAGCATCTTTCCAGTCGTTTGGCACACTTTCAGCAGCTCGCTTGATTTCGGGCTCGCGATCAGCCCCACTCTTGCCGCAAGCATGACTTCTGTTTCTAGCTCTGCCAGCGACCCGCATGCTATCCCTAGGAACTGCCTGAACTCCCCCTGCGTGTTCCTCGCTTGTCCTTCAGCAATGTTTGCAGCCACTGAAACCGCCGCGCTCCGCAGCTGCGCAACTAGCCCATAGGTCTCTTCACGTGGCAGGGTCTTGGTGCACATATACACAGCCTCCGCCAGCCTCATCGCCTCCTGCCACACCTCCAAATCGCGATAATCCTTTATCGTGCCCACGCGCCACTCCTTTCTTGTCTTTACCGACCACTTCTTCTCTTCTCCGACCACTGACCACCGGCCACTCTCTTCCCTCTTCTCCGACCACCGACCACCGGCCACCGGCCACCGACCACTATCCCCCTTGGGGGGTCTTCAGTTTCCGGAAACTCATCGGCACCCCGATCCCATTCGGGTCCATCGGGAACCGTGGCCCGTAATCGAACTGCTCCGCGAATACGGTGTTCCAGTGCTGCCCGTCCTCGGACACCGGCCCCGTAAAGGCGTACCTGGCGTTGCCCTCTATCCGCTCGTCCCCAAAGAGCACCTGGAAGTGCTTCAGGTCGAATGCCACCGCCAGCTCTCGCGTTGTCGGGTCGTAGGCAACAACTGCCGGCCCCACATCGAATGTGCTGAATTGACCATCTTTCATCTCCACCTTTGTAACCGCATCCGGCTTCACCACAACCGCTCCCAGCGCGATCCTCGCCTCCTGCAGCTGCCCGTCTTCCGTCAGGAGAAGCGCCCACGCTGCCCCCTCGTCCGCCTCTTCCTGCCATATCCCCGCCACCTCCGGCGGCAGCTTGACAGCCGCGCCGGACTGTGCTCCATCCGGCTGCTTCGCATTCTCCTGACAACCAGCCAACACCACCGCCGCCACTACCGCCGCCACTGCCAGTATCTTCTTCATATCGCCTCTCATTCCTTGTTTTCCGTTAACAACTCGCCCCCACTATACCCATCCCCCCCCCCCC
>Ga0209164_1000826_pt1 | contig 52840 bp, 43 predicted proteins | sample MTBNYHSulfiMetaG_FD_187458 | JGI IMG/M metagenome (GOLD analysis project Ga0209164, IMG submission 187458) | Enrichment culture microbial communities from rom New York Harbor, USA that are MTBE-degrading - MTBE-NYH (New York Harbor Sulfidogenic)... | ecosystem: Environmental > Aquatic > Marine >... | reverse complement strand
GCGAAACGGACAAGTTCAACGCCAGGAGTTTTCAGGCCTTCATGAAAAGGGTGTTGGCGGTGGGCGCCCGCGCGGAGGGCCGAATGGTGGTCATTGCGGACAACGCCAAATACCACCATGCCCGACTTCACTGGTCATGGCGGCAAGAGCAGGCGTCGGTCTACATGATCGATTTCCTGCTGCCCGACGGCCCGGAACTGAACCCGGTGGAGCGGGTCTGGAAATTGTTGCGTCGGATGTGCCTGCATGATCGATATTTTCACATTCTCCAGGAGATCCGGGCGGAGGTGGGCGCCCAATTTGCACAGTGGTCGTCGAGCAATGAAACCCTTCGTAAATTATGCGCAATAAATAAAGGCGCTATGTATAATGATTTATACTTTACTGATTGATCCGCACCCAGGTACAGGTTGAACTGGGATCAACGCAGAATCCCTTGGCGCTGTTGTAGTCAGGAGAAAATCGAACTTCGTAGAAACCGGAGCCACCACTAAACGTGTAGTCGATGCGGAAGGTTCCACTCTGGGTAAAATAAGCCGGACCTTTGGCACTTCCCAACCCGCTCTCCTGTGCGAAGTACGTACCATCTGGGGTGGCAGTGATGGTCCAGGTGCTCACCCTGTTATTGATTGTATTGTGCCATGATCCCACCGGGCTTCCACTTGAGGTGGGAATGTTTCCATTCCCCGGGCTAGAATTCGGATCAATCCGCACCCAGGTACAGGTTGAACTGGGATCAACGCAGAATCCCTTGGCGCTGTTGTAGTCAGGAGAAAATCGAACTTCGTAGAAACCGGAGCCACCACTAAACGTGTAGTCGATGCGGAAGGTTCCACTCTGGGTAAAATAAGCCGGACCTTTGGCACTTCCCAACCCGCTCTCCTGTGCGAAGTACGTACCATCTGGGGTGGCAGTGATGGTCCAGGTGCTCACCCTGTTATTGATTGTATTGTGCCATGATCCCACCGGGCTTCCACTTGAGGTGGGAATGTTTCCATTCCATGGCATCGAAGATTCAACTTGCCCTTTTACGTTGAAATTAACCATGGTGTTGGCCTTGTATCGTCTTGAGATCCCCTTGGCGTCGGGCAGATCCATGTCGTAGGCAATAACGCCGGAGACCACCCCGCTATCATACCCGAATGTAACAGGTGAAAGCTTGGCGAAGGAAATCCACGTGCTGGAATATACGATGCGCATTCTTGTTTCGCTGCAGATGAACCCTCTCAGGACTCCCCCCGCTCGCTCGAATTCAATCACGGTATTGCCTGCAAAACAGATGGATGTCGTGCTGTTCCAGATCTTGAGATGGGTGTCGACGGCCAGGGTTCCGATTTTCACGCCACCGTCCAAATCGTCGATAGTAATTTGTCCCATCTTAAATAGTATCGTCCCGGATGGCCATCCGACGGGCCTGACTCTTGTGTCGTTTGGAAGTAGTTTTACAGTGACTGCTTCAACCTGACCTGCCCAGGTTATCAATGCAAGGCAACTCAACACAGATAGAATAAATACTTTTTTCATCCTTGCTCCTTTGAAATATCAATTGTATCGCTTTGTGAACAGAGCTTTTGTTGGAATTGAAAAGGCAAGGCTCTTTAAGGAATTTTCATAAGATCAAGACTGTTTTCTTAGGCTGTTGTCTTCTCATGCTATGATATATCGGGCAATAAAGCTAGACAAATACGAAGCTATTGTGACAGAGCCTGGCACCATCGTGCCGAGCCGGCGAACGGGCGAGTGGGCGAATCGGCGACCGAGTGACTGAATGATCGTTTCGACCACTGTTAGCCATCTCCAATAGACATACTTTTGTGACAGAGCCTGGCATTGTTGCACCGAATCTCCGCACGATCAGCCGGGTCCAACGCCACAGGGACACGCCTCCCCTGAGCCACCGCGGGCGAAGCGATGGAGCACAGGTCTGCGTCGCATTCCTGTAAACATCTTCCGCTGCTCGATGGACATCCGGCCCTACTGACACCGGACACTGGCCCCCTCTCTGTGACAAAGCCTGGCACCATCGTGCCGAGCCGGCGAACGGGCGAGTGGGCGGATCGGCGACCGAGTGTCTGAATGATCGTTTCGGCCGCTGTTAGCTATCTCCAATGGACATACTTTTGTGACAAAGCCTGGCACTGTTGCACCGGGCCTCCGCACGATCAGCCGGGTTCACCGCCACAGGGACGCGCCTCCCCTGAGCCACCGTGGGCGAAGCGATGGAGCACAGGTCTGCGTCGCATTCCTGTAAACATCTTCCGCTGCTCGATGGACATCCGGCCCCACTGACACCGGACACTGGCCCCCTCTCTGTGACCGAGCCTGGCACCATCAAACCGAGCGGGCGAACGGGCGACGGAGCGAAACGGCGGCCCGGTGATTGAATGATGGTATGGACTGCTGTACCCCATCCACAATTGACAAACTTTTGTGACAGAGCCTGGCACCATTTTCATGGCGGCAGGTGCGATTTTCTCTCATTCTCCTCTTGAGAGCCTTCATCCTTCACCCTTCAGCCTTCATCCTTCTTCCTTTCTGCCTGACACCTGACACCTGACAACCTGAGACCTCTCCGTGACAGAGCCTGGCGCCATCAAACCGAGCGGGCGAATTGGCGACGGGGCGAATCGGCGGAAAAACCCTGATGGCCTCGGGCAGGTAACCATCATCGCAGAGAAGCAGCGTTCGCAGAGATTCCACGGTTGATCCTATCGATGGTGGGCATTCTTCACGGTATCAATCCAACTTCAGATTCGACACATTTTCGTGACAGAGCCTGGCACTATGGTTTTTCGCCATGCCCCGGCTGTATCATTGACCTTTCTATCTTGTTGAAAAGATGATGTTTGAGTGCGCCGTGCCACGCCACGGTTTTTCAGTGTGGATCCAAGCGGATCGGGCCCAGGGATACGAGCGGCGGCGTTCAGGAGTGGCCGCGCAGAATGTCACGGATGTGCCACGTACCCTGAAAGGGGGCGTTCATGTGACCGTCCCAGGCCGCCTCGGCGAACTTGCCCGAATCCAGAATGTAAAACAGCCATTCGTTGAGATAATCCAGGTTTTCCTGAGGAAATCCGGCACCCACGTGCTGCAGCCAGCGCTGGTTCTCCTTCTCGTGCGCCCCGACAGGCGGACTGGTGATGATGGGCAGGCCCAGGGCGGCATAGAATGTCAGCTCCGACGGTTTGGTCCACAGGATGTCGGTGACGCGCAGGACGTCGTCCATGCGGGCGAAATACTTGAACTTGCCGGGGGCGTAGACGATCTCCACGCCGTCGTCCAGTCCCAGACCGGCCAGTTCACTCCGGAAATAGTTGCACACTTCCATGCGGATGCCCGCCACCAGGTTGATCCGCACCTCCTGCCGGCGCAGGCGCTCCCGCAAGGCCTTGACGATGCCGATACCGATCTCGCGCTGGGCCCCGGCTCCGCCCACCATGTAGGTGATGGTCAGCGGCCGGGAGACGGGCAGATCGACGTTGTCGATGCCCAGGGTGGCCGCCAGGATCGGCAGATACTTGGCGGCGAAGGCGCCCTTGGGGTCGAGCTGGGGCAGGCGGGCGCCCAGGTCGTGCTTGATGATGGAACCCTCGCGATCGCCCGTCAGCTCGTCGGGCAGGGGAAAACCGGTCATGACGATCCGCTCGGGCGGAACGCCGTATTGCCGCAGGCGGGTCTGGGCATGGCGCGAAGGCGCCAGGTAGACGATCTTCGATTTCTGCGGCTGGACGGCCACCCAGACCCGGTTGATGTCCGTGTCCGTCACCACGCAGAAGATGTTGTCCAGACCGAAGTAGTCGGCCGCCAGGGCGGGGATGAAATGGGTGGTCAGAACGGGCAGCGCCGGCTGGCGGATGTACTCCACCAGGCTGGCGCACAGGCCCTTGCGGATTTTGCGGCGCAGAAACAGGGCGGCCAGGGTCGGCTTGGAAAGATCCTTGAAAGGGAAAAACGGCGAAATGGACTGCAACCGGTCATACAGGTTGAACAGCCGACGGCCTACCAGCGGCAGGTTTTTCAGCCGCGAGATCCCTTCGTAGAAGCCGCGGGCGTTCTCCCAGTAGCGCCGCTCGCGAGGCGAGATGATCTGGTCGTTGTTGGCCGTGATGATACGCTCATGGGCCATGTCCCGGAAAGGGTAGGCCGCCCGCTGGTGGCCGTAGCCCATGTCCACCGAAACGATCCAGGCTGTTCCGTCCGTCGGGGAGGTGGTCATATGGTGTTATCCTACTCCATTTTTGGAAGCGGGCCAACCGGAATCGTCGAATGGCCGGCTGAATTTTCAGTCGACAAGGGATGACGCCGCAGCAGTCGAACAGGTGGAAAGGGCGCTGACATTATGTTCATTCGTCGGTACAATAACAAGGCGTGCCACACCCAACGTTGGAGGTGATGAATGACTCCGCCGCCGTCCGACCTGATGGTGGAATACCACTGGTGTGAGGGGACGATACCGCCGCCGGACTACTACGAGTACACCATCCGGATCGGGCCCGGTCCGCAGGGTGTCGTCCTGTTCCGGCCCGATTACCCGTCCCACGATCCGCCCGAATGGGCCGTCCCATTCGAAGTCACAACGGCGGATCAGGCGGCTCTGAGACAGGAGCTGGCGACAGCGGGCCTCCTCTCGGGCCGGCCCTGGCCGTCCCGGGAAGATCATGCTGTGGGCGGAGGCCTGGAGCGGGTGACGGTGACGCAGGCCGGGCGGCCGGTGTCCGTCCCCTGGCGGCCGGCCGAGCCGGAACGCCTGGCCCCCCTGTACCACTTCCTGCGTTCTCTCGTTCCGGAGCCGTTGTGGCGCGACCTCCGGGCGCGGCATGAGGCATATGGACGTATGTCCTGAAGGCTGTTCCTGCGTCTTCCAGCCTGATTTCGGATTGGGATTCACTGGGCGACATGGTATCTTATGCCGGAGACAGTCCACGGGACGAAAAGAGCAACGGGAGGCGACTCGATGCAGATCTGTCGGCTGACACTCAGCCTCCTCTTCGGCACCATCATCCTGGCCGGGGATATTCATCCGGCGCTGGATCGGACGCTTTCCGCCCTCCGCCTGCCGGCTGCGCCGGTCATCGACGGTGTTCCCGAGCCGGAAATCTGGGCGGACGCGCCCGTGTCGGGCGGTTTCGTGCAGCATGAGCCCGATCGCGGCCAGCCGGCGACGGCCGAGACGTTCGTCCGCGTCGGCTTTGATGAAACCCATCTGTATGTGCTGGTGGAGTGCCACGATCCGGCACCCGACCGCATCGCCGCCACCGTCACCCAGCGCGACGGCCCCCTGGAAGACGAGGACGCCGTGGTGGTCCTGCTGGACACCTTTCTGGACCGGACCACCGGTTACATGTTCGGCACCAACATCCTGGGCACCCAGTATGACAGCCGCCTGGCCGACAACGGCCGCACCGAGGACAGCCGCTGGGACGGCGTGTGGCAGTGCGCCGCCGCCCGCACGGCGACAGGCTGGAGCGTCGAATTCGCCATCCCGTTCCGCACCCTGAGATTCAAGGCCGGCGCGGGGGCGGAGTGGGGCCTGAACGTGCTCCGCGGCTTTCCGCGCAACCTGGAGACCGATGTCTGGAGCGGTCCGGCCGAGGACATGTTCCGGGTGGCCGCCTTCGGACGGCTGACGGACCTGTCGCCGGGCGCCGCGCCGGGCAAGCGGTACGACATCATCCCCTACGGCTTGCTGCGCATGCAGGAGGGTAAAAAAACCACGGGCGACGCGGGCGTGGACCTGCGCTACCGCGTGCGCAACGACGTCAGCGTGGAGTTTACCGTCAATCCCGATTTTGCCACCATCGAGGCGGACCAGGAACAGATCAACCTGACCCGGTTCGAACTGTTTGTGCCCGAGAAACGCCCCTTCTTCCAGGAGGGATCGGAGCTCTACCAGCAGCGGGTCACCCAGTTCTACAGCCGCCGCATCGGGGAAATCCCCTGGGGGGCCAAGTTCAACGGAAAGTTCGGCACCTGGGATGTCGCCCTGCTGACGGCGGCCAGCGATCCATTCGCCGGTACGGATCTGCCCGACAACGACCGGTCGAACGCCTATTATTCCGTGTTCCGCCTGAAAAAGGCCGTCTTCGGCTCCTCCAGCATCGGCCTGCTGGCCGCCAACCGCCACTGGCAGGGCGAAAACCTCGGCTCGGTGGGGGCCGACATGACCCTCTTCTTTTCGGACACGCTGGGGATGACGGCCCAGTTCGTGCGCGCCCACGGCTCGGAGAACGACGGGAAAACCACCTGGTTCGTCCGGCCAGCCTACGACAGCTCCACCACCCACTTCCATGTCCGCTATTCCCACTGGGACAAGGACCTGAAAGAAAACATGAACGTCATCGGCTTCATCCGGGACGACGACCGGCGGGAGTTCGACACCAATTTCTCCCGGACCTTCTGGCTCAAGCACCCGGCCCTGGATAATTTCGAGACCTCCAACAATTTCAATATCTACTGGAGCCAGTCGGGCACCCTCCGCAGCTGGGAATATGCTTCCAACAACGAGCTGAAGCTGACCAGTCACTGGAACCTCGTGGTGGAATACACGGAGGAGTTCAAGCGCTATGAAAAGGACTTCCGCAACACCCGCATCTCCCCCGGAGTGGAATACGACAACCGGCGGGGCATCGTGGTGGGGGCGTGGTACGGGTTTGGCACCAACTATGACAGTGACCTGCGGTTGCTGGGCGCCGAAGCCGAGATCAAGCTGACGGACAAGTGGAACCTGGAATACGAGTTGACCCGGCTGTGGCTTTCGCCCGATCCGGAGAAGGACTCAACCTGGATCCACGTGTTGCGCAGCCACTACTATTTCCGGAAGGATCTTTTCCTGAAGGTCTTCTTCCAGACCAACTCGGTCATTTCCAAGGAGAACGTCCAGACCGTTTTCGTCTGGCGTTTCCTGCCCCCTTTCGGCGCCTTCCAGCTGGCCTACCAGTACGGCACCTCCACCATCGGCACCGAATCGGACCAGGGCCATACCCTGTTCAGCAAACTGTCCTGGCTGTTCTGAACCATCCGGTCGGTTTTCCCTCTCCGAAGTGATTGATTTTCAAGGATATTTAACTGTGCCCACCTTGCAATCCTCTCCGGCATCCGCTATAATCGATATATATGAGGACCATCCCTGTCGGATCACTGTCCGGCGACATCGCGGTCACCCATGATGTGGGCCCGGGCCGGGGAAGTCCACCCGGTGACGAGAGGAGCGGAGTGAACACGGTGAGTCGCTTCAGGCAGATGAAGGCTGCATACTCCGGCATTCGGTGGATACTGGTGCTGCCGGTCTGGGTGGGGCTGGCCCACGGCACCCTTGCGGCCACAGAAGACCCCTGGACCCGGCTGGAGGCACGCGGCGCCGTCATCAGTGGCATCGAAATTCACGTGGCGGATGTCTTCGACCTGTCTGATCCGGAAGAAAATCACTTCGTCGGCCGGACACTGAACGCTCTGCACATTACTTCACGACCTGAGAGCATCCGTCCGGCCTTGCTGTTCGGGACAGGACCGGTGCGGGCGCTGCGGATCCATGCCACCGAGCGTCTGTTGCGCAGCCTGCCCTCCGTCCGGGACGCCCGCATCGAACCACGGGAAAATCCTGACGGTACGGTCACGGCCGTCGTCCGGGTCCGTGACGCCTGGAGTCTCAAATTGCGGCTCGAGTACAGCCACAGCGCCGGCCAGAACGAATGGCACGCCCTGGCCCGCGAGTATAATTTTCTGGGCCGTCTCAAGCAGATCATGGCCGGTTACGGCCAGACATCCGAGCGGACCTACACCCGGCTGGCCTATGAGGACCCGTTTCTGATGGGCAGCCGGTGGCGGGGACGGGTGGAGTACCGGGACTTGTCCGACGGGTACTTCCGGCAGGCCGAGGTGAGCCGCCCGTTCCACGACGTCCTCACGCCCTGGTCGGCCGGGCTGTCGGCCGGCATGACCCGGAGCGACCAGACCTTTTACGAGAACGATCGGGAGGTGTTCGACCTGCCGTCACGGTATGCGTCCGTGTCCCTGTTCGGCCGTTTGACATTCTGGCAGCAGGGGCGGTATGCGCAGCGGGCCGGGCTGGAGTTCCTGGCCGTGCAGCGTCGCTATTCGGCGCCGGTGACCTACCTGCCGGACATCCTGCCCCTGCCGGCGGTGGAAGATCGACGCTATCGCGGGTTCCTGGCGGACTGGTCGCTCTTCGAGGACCGCCATATCACGCGGCGCAACGTCGAGAATCTGGACGCGGTGGAGGATTTCAATCTGGGCTGGGAGCTGGACGCCCGGCTGGGGTATTTCCCCCGCGCTCTCGGCAGCCGGCAGCCGGCGCTCTACGCCGAACTGGCCGCGGACAAAGGCTGGATCCTCGATCGCCATGCCTTCGCCCTGGGACATTTTCAATGGCAACATCGCCGGGAAGCGGCCGGCCGTCATGTCCACCGGACGGAATTCCGGATGACCGTCTATGATCAGCGCCTGCCCTGGCAGACCCTCCTGGCCGAAGCCCGCGGTGCCTTCCGGCAGCAGCCGGATCCCGAGGACATGCTCTACCTGGGGGGCAACAATGGCCTGCGGGGGTATAAAAACCATTTCAGGATCGGCACGGACCGCTGGCTGGTCACCCTGGAGGATCGGGTCATCACCGGCTGGCGATTCTGGGGGCTGGTGGAAATCGGCTTTGTGGGTTACCTGGAGGCCGGGGCCATCCGCGAGCTGGCCACCCGGCGGTGGAGCCGGACGTACGTGGCGGCCGGCGGCGGATTGCGGATCGGCAACCTCAAGAGCGCATTCGGCCGGGTCATCTCCATCACGGTGGCGACGCCGCTGGTCCGTGAAAGAGGCGTCGACGGCATTCAGCTGGTCATCGGCACCGGCGAGCCGGAAGACTCCCGCCCCTACCGCGGCCGCATGTGAGTCTCCGGCCGGCGGGCATGTCCGTGGCGCGTCCGCCGGTCGCCCCTCCGGGGCCCCGCTCCCCGGGAAACGGGGCCCGGGGGGCACTAGCGCTTCTTGGTCTGGGTGTCGGCGGACAGAATCCACTCGTTGGGATCCAGTTCCACTTTCCGGGGAGCCGCCGGCAGGGGGATGCGGAAGTCCGTCTGTGGTCCCTGTACGTGCACCGTTCCCCGGGCGAACTGGTCCTTCCCGAACTCCAGCAGTAGCGGCAGGGGCATGAACCAGTCGTCGGGCGCGTTCTCCTGGTATACGGTGCCGCTCAGGATCACGCCCTGGTCGCTCTTCTCCAGGCGGTACTCCATCCGGTACTTGGGCAGAGGGGTCTGGTAAACCCATTGCCGGAAAAACCAGTTGAGGTCCGACAATTTGTATTTCCGCGCAATGGGCGTCCTGACGAAATGCTGATTGGCCGTCGCGATGAACGAATCGGTGGTGGCCCAGCCGTCGCGATGGCGGACCACGAAATCCCGCATCATCTCGAAGAAGGCGTCGTCCTGGCCGGTGGCGGGGTCGGAGAAAAGGAAGTGCAACATGCGCAGCACCAGGGCGCCCTTGTCATAGATGAGGGTGGAATAGGCCTGCAGGGATTCGCTGGTGGCCAGCCGGTGTCCCAGGATCAGGGGACCGATGTCCGTCAGCATCCCTTTGCCCACGCCCGTCTCGGTGCGCGGCGGATCCTTCAGGGCTCGCCGCAGGCTGCCGATGAGCTCGCGCCACGAGTCGTTCTTTTCCCGGAAGGCGGTGTACAGGATGCCCGAGTATTCGGCGAACCCTTCGCTCAGCCACTGGTCGCGGTAGCTCCGCCAGCCGACCACGCCGCCCCACCATTGGTGTGAACATTCATGGGCGATGAAGGAGTAGGTGTACTTGCTGGACCGGTCGGAACGGGGCAGCAGGAGCAGGGAGGGGAAGCCCTGGCCCCAGTAAGTGGGGTAGAAGACGGCGCCGATTTTGGGATAGGGGAACGGTCCGAACAGGGTGTGGAAGTACTTGACGGTGTTGCCCAACTCGGCGCGGACGAAATCCTCCTTGATGTAGGTCGCCCACTTGGGGACGGCGTAGAATTCCACGGACACGGCCCGGTCGTCGAGGGTGATGGTTTCTTCGTGCCGCTCCAGCCGGCCGACGGAAAACGTGGCCATGGGGATGGGTTGGTCCATGACCCAACGGGTTTTCAGGCTGCCCGGATGTTCGGGGTCCGCCTCCTCGGACAGCCGCCGGCCGACGCTGACCACACGGTGATTGTCCTTGTGCCGGAAGGTGAGGTCGTATCTGGAGCGGTTCAGGTAGCCGCAGCGGGGGTACCAGCAGGTGGTGGACAGCGGAAAATAGCAGGGCATGTCGGCGTATTCATGCATGAACTCGCCCGCCAGGCGAAATTGCAGTGTCAGCTTGTCGCCGGCGGCGGTGGGGGGCAGGAACACCAGCAGGCCCTTCTGCCAGTCCTCCTGCACGAAGGGCAGCTCCGTGCCGTCGGCCAGACGGAGACTCTCCACTTTCATGGCCTTCTTGCGGCGGGTGTCGCTGTATGTGCTCAGGTTCTCATTGAGCAGGAACGTGGCGGCCTGCAGGCCGGGCGCGGCGACGGTCAGGTCCATGGCGCAGTCCAGCCGCAGCATCTTTTCGCCGTCGTGGAGGTCCACGTCCATGGTGTAGCGCTCGATGGACGTCTGTTCAAACGCGTCGGCGTACTGGGCCTCGCCGCGGGCGTAATCGTCCTGGCTGAAAAAGGCCAGCCAGACGTCGTTGCCGAACATGGTCTTGTGATAGCGGAATACCAGGCCCTTCTCGCCGCCGTTGATGGTGAAGCAGTCGGCGGGGATGCGTCCCTGGTGGTCCATCAGGAAGGTGAACCGGTCGAGCTGGCCGCCGTCGAACTGGGCCACGAAAAAGCCCGGTTTTTCGTTGTTGAGCATGGATTCCGCCAGGCGGGCGGCGATGTTGGCACCTGTCTCCTTGATAAGCTGTGAGCCAAATTCCCGGGCCAGTTCCCGGGCCCGTTCGTCCACCGGCACGCCTTCGGCCATGGACGGGCCGATGAGATCGAACGTGTCGTCGGTGAAGCGCAGAACGGCCGTCTGGAAATCGGACGTTACGGTGTCCGCCTCGAGCAGTCGCCGCAGGTGCTCTTTTTCGAACGGGTCGGGCGGCGGTTCGGCGCGGAACGTGCCGCGGCCGATGAACACGGCGCTGTGGATGCCGCCGCCGGTGGGCACTTCGAAAAAGAAGCGCCCGCTGAAGGTCATGGTGACCCGGTCGCGGGTCAGGGTCAGGTTTTCCACGGCCGCCGAGGCGCCCGACAGCTGAAACTGCTGCAACTGGGCGTAGAGCTCGGGGCCGGCCGGGTCCACCGTGCCGGCACAGGCCCGGAAAGGGCTGGTCGCCGGCCCCATGGCAATCCAGCCAATGGCCAGCAGGCAAGTCAAAATGGCATGAATTCGTGGTCTCATGGCAAGCCTTCCTCCTGAGGTATGTTGTAGGAGGAAATTATACACGGCATGGGCGGAAGTCGGCAGTTTTTTTTGCGGGGCGGATATCGCGCCGGGGGGGATCGGCCGGAACCGGTGACGGTCCCGGCCGGAAGGAAGGGTTACCGGCCGAGCCAGGCGGCCACATCGCGGGTGTGATAGGACAGGATGAGCTGGGCGCCGGCCCGCTTCATGGCGGTGAGGGTTTCCATGACGATGCGCGGTTCATCCAGCCAGCCGCGGGCGGCAGCGGCCTTGATCATGGCGTACTCGCCGCTGACGTTGTAACAGGCCACCGGCACGTCGAAGGCGTCGCGGACGGCCCGGATGACGTCCATGTAGGCCAGGGCCGGTTTGACCATCACCATGTCGGCCCCTTCCAGGATGTCCAGCTCCACCTCGCGCAGCGCCTCGCGGACATTGGCCGGATCCATCTGGTAGGAGCGGCGGTCGCCGAACTGGGGTGCGCTGTCGGCGGCGTCGCGGAACGGACCGTAGTAAGCCGAGGCGTACTTGGCCGAATAGGCCATGATGGGCACGTGGGTATGGCCGTTTTCATCCAGCGCCTCGCGGATGGCGCCCACCCGGCCGTCCATCATGTCCGACGGCGCCACCATGTGGGCGCCGGCCTCCACCTGGCTGACGGCGGTGCGGGCCAGCAACTCCAGGGTCGGGTCGTTGAGGATGCGCTCCCCCTCGATCATGCCGCAATGGCCGTGGGACGTGTACTCGCACAGGCAGATGTCACAGATGATGAGCAGGCCGGGCACGTCGCGGGCGATGGCGGCCACGGCCTGCTGGATGATGCCGTTCTCGGCCCAGGCGCCGCTGCCGTGGGGGTCTTTGTTTTTGGGGATTCCGAACAGGATGACGGCACGGACGCCGGCATCGGCCAGACGTTTGCATTCCTCCACCAGTTCGTGGATGGAGTAGCGGTACTGGCCGGGCATGGACGGAATTTCTTCCTTGCCCTCGAGTCCCTCCACTACGAAGAGGGGCATGATGAGGTCGTTGAGGGTTAGTTCGTGTTCGCGCACCAGGTCCCGCACGATGCTGTGCTCACGCAGGCGGCGCAGTCGGGTCATCGGGAAATTCATGAAATATATCCTCCTGTTTTTGTTTCTGTTGCCGCGCGGCCCGGGCCGAATCCGGCGGCCGGGCCGGCGGGCTGTCTCAGGGATCGAAGCGGTAGCCGGCGGCGTGCACCGTGATGAAGTGCTCCGGCGCCTCCGGGTTGGCCTCGAAGAGTTTGCGCAGCCGGACGATGAAGTTGTCCACGGTCCGGGGGGTGGGGTCGGCGTCCATGCCCCAGACTTCATCGAGGATGTCGGCCCTGGACAGCGTCACCCGCGGATTGCGCGCGAACAGGGCCAGCAGGTCGCACTCCTTCTCCGACAGCTTCATCGCGCCCTGGCGGGTGTCGGCTTCCCGCGTCTCCAGGTTCACTTCCCAGGGGCCGACGCGGACCAGCTGATGGGACGGCACGGCGCGCTCCCCCTGGCTGCGGCGGATCAGCGCCTGGACCCGCGCCAGCAGCTCTTCCATGTGAAAGGGCTTGGCCAGGTAGTCGTCGGCGCCGCGGCCGAGGGTGCTGACCTTGGTGGGGATGTCGCTCTTGGCCGTGACCATCAGGACCGGCGTGTTGACGCCGCGGCGGCGGATCTGGCCCACCAGCTCCTCGCCCGACATCCCGGGCAGCATGATGTCCAGCAGGATGATGTCGTAAAAGACCGCCGCCAGACGATCGAGAAGCTCTTCGGCCCGGACGAAGCATTCCACCTGGTAGCCCTGCTTTTCCAGGTTGAGCCGAAGCATGGTGCGGATCAGCTCCTCGTCTTCCACCACCGCCACGCGTGCCATGAGTGTCTCCTTCCCGTTTCAGATTGCCGTCGTCTCCATTAAACTCCAGCCGTCGGCCGTTGGCAAGGGCTATCCGCCCCGGCGGGATTCACACCGCTTGAGAGTCAGCTGAAAGCAGGCTCCCTGACGCGGACCGGCGCTGGTGCCTGTCAGATCGCCACCCATTTTGCGGGCCAGGCTGCGTGAGATGTAGAGGCCCATGCCGGTGCCGTGCTGCCCGGCCGGCAGTTCCTCGGGAAAGCGACGGAAGGCTTCGAACAGGTTTTCCGCCTGGGCGGGATCGAAGCCGGGGCCGTTGTCGCAGACGCTCACCTGCGCCTGTTCGCTGTCGGCGGTCAGCCGGATAAGCAGCGCCAGGTCGTCGCCGGCGTATTTGAAGGCATTGTCCGTCAGGTTGTCCAGGATGACATGCACCGCGTCGGGATCGGCCAGCACCCAGACGTCATCGGGCGCCGGTCGCTGCAGGCGGATCCGCTCGCCGAACTGGCTGTGGTGGCCGCTGACGAATCGTTCCAGAAAGGCGCCCATGGCCAGCGGCGTCGGATTGAGGCGGGCAGTGTCCCGTTCCAGCCGCTGTCCCACCAGGATGTTCTGGGCCAGCTGCTGCTGGCGGTCCACCTGGCGCAGGGCCATGTTCACCAGGGGCTCCAGCTCTTCCCGGGACAGGTCCTGGGTTTTCAGGGTTTCCAGGAAGGCCCGCAGCCCGGTGATGGGCGTCTTGATTTCGTGGGTGATGCGGCTCCAGAACTCCTGCAGCTCCCGCGCCGATCGCCGTTCCTCATGGATCAGGCGATAGAGCATGAAGGTGCTGATGAGGATCAGCAGGGCGAGCAGGGCGCCCTCGCCGATGACCATGAGGCTGCGCCGCCGGAATTTGTCCTCGCTGGCCGCCACCACCTCCGGACGGGTCTGGACGGCGTACTCCGGCCAGTACGGCTGCATGACGACGGCGTCGGCCGCGGCCGCGGCGGCGGGCACGATTTCGAAGCGGTCGTCCTCGGGCAGCGGGCCGGGCCGGGGGGCGGGCTCGGCCTGGTGACCGAGGGTCAGGGCGTAGGCCCGGGCGCGGAAGACCCGTTCCTCCTGTGCGCCATGGTGCTCCCGGTGAATGGAGTTGTAGATGAAGACGGCCCACCAGCCCACCAGGGCCGTGAGGGACAGCAGGGTGATGACGAACAGCAGGTGATGCCCCCGCTGTCGCAGCCAGCGAATGATGGGCCGGCCGTCGCCGGTGGCGCCATTGAATTTCATGCGTTCTCCGTGCGGGCCAGTTCCGCCGCCATGGCCCGGGCCAGGCCGGTAACCTCGGCTTCGGAATGGGCGGCGCCCAGGAAGAGGACTTCGTAGGCGGAAGGTGGCAGATAGTAGCCCCCGGCCAGCAGGGGCCAGTAGATCCGGTTGAACCGTTCCACCGTCGCCGGTGCGATGGCGTCGTCGCGGAGGGGGAAGGCGCCGCTGTCCAGGTACGGCCAGATGATGGAGCCCATCCGCACGGCCCGGGCGGCGGGGTGGCCGCTGGCGGCCAGGGTCGTCTCGAACAGCCGGCCCAGTTCCTCCAGCCGGTCGAAGGGCCGTTCGTCGCGCAGGGTTTCCAGTTGGGCGATGCCGGCGGCCAGGGAAACGGGATTGCCGCTCAGGGTGCCGGCCTGATACACCTTGCCCAGCGGCGCCAGGCCCGCCATGAGCCGGCCGGAACCCACCACGGCGCCCACCGGCATGCCGCCGCCGATGATCTTGCCCAGGGTGACCATGTCGGGCCGGATGCCCACGGTCTGGTAATAGCCGCCGAAATGCAGGCGGAAACCGGAGATGACCTCGTCGAAGATCAGCAGACTGCCGTGGGCGGCGGTGACGTCGCGCAGAAACTGCAGGTATTCGCGGCGCTGCACCAGCAGACCGTTGTTGGCCGGGAGCGGCTCGACGATGACGGCGGCCACGTCGCCGCCGTGCACGCGGTAGATTTCCTCCACGGCGGCTTCGTCGTCCAGCGGGGCGACGAGGGTGGTGCCGGCGATGTCGGCCGGCACGCCCGACGAATCGGACAGGGCGTGGGTGGCCAGGCCGGAGCCGGCCTTGACCAGCATGCCGTCGAAATGGCCGTGATAGCCGCCGCTGAACTTGACCACCAGGTTGCGGCCGGTGAGGCCGCGGGCCAGCCGGAGTGCCGTCATGACCGCCTCGGTGCCGGAATTCATGACCCGGACCTGTTCGAATTCGGGCAGGGCCTCCAGGATCAACCGGGCCAGCCGGATCTCGCCTTCATGACAGGCGCCGTAGGACAGCCCGCGCAGGGCGGCGTCGCGCACCGCTTCCACGACGCGGGGATGGCTGTGACCCAGGATCAGCGGGCCCCAGGACTGGCAGAAATCGACGTAGGTGTTGCCGTCCACGTCTTCGAACCGGCTGCCCGCGGCGGTGCGGATATAGACCGGGGTGCCGCCCACCTTGCCGAAGGCGCGTACCGGACTGTTGACGCCCCCCGGGATCAGGCGGCTCGCTTCGCGGAACAGTTGGCGTGAACGGGGCAGCTTTTCATCCATAATGGCTTTACTCCTTGATTTGTCTTGCGTTCAATCATCGTTGGCCGCCGGGGTCCGAACGTCTTCCCAGGCCTGCCGGACAGCCGATACCAGATGTTCCCGGCGCGGCGACCGGGCCTGAACCACGGGCGCCGCCACCAGCTCCGTCACCGCCTGGGCCGTGGTGGGCCCGATGGCCACGAACCGGCTGCCGTCCAGGCGCGGCCCGTTTACGGCGGCGAAACGCTGCACGGCCGAGGGGCTGGCCACCACCACCACCCAGGGCGCCGGCGCCGTGAGAGGTGCCAGGTCGGGGGCGAGATTGCGGTAGACGATCATCTCATGCACCGCGAATCCCGACCGGCCGAGGATGGTTTTCAGCTCGCCGGTGCTTTTGGAGCCACGGACATGCAGGACCGCCTCCCCCGGTGTGAGCAGGCCGGCCAGTTCCTGGGCCAGACCCAGAGAGCGGGCGTCGGCGGCCACGAGATCGGGCTCCCGTCCCAGGGCTTCGCGCAGCGCGTCCGCCGTGGACGCGCCGACGGCGGCGACGACACGGCCCGGGGCGTGGAGCAGCGTGTCGCCGGCTTCCTGGAGGGCCCGGGCGCCGCGGCGGCTGGTGACGAGCACCACCCGGAACTCGGCGGGGGCCGCCGGAGGGATGATGCGCCACTCGTCGACCGGCAGGTACTCGGTGGCCAGACAGGGATAGGAGACCGCCGGGATGTCCCAGGCGGCCAGTTCCCGCCGCAAGGCATGGTTGTCCGCGGCCTCGCGGGTCAGGATTACCGTGGGACCAGCCGGCATAGCTCCTCCTGGCGCTGTACGGCGCGGGGCGCAAACATGCCCAGGTCCGCCGGGGCCAGCTGACGGCACTGGGCCAGGCTGCCCCGAAAGACACACTCCCCCCAGCCGGCGGCGGCGTCCTCGAGACCGGTGATGACCTCCCACTGGTCCGTGGCCCGCTCCATGGCCAGCGAACCGAAGGCCGTATGACAGCCGCCCTCGAAGCGGGCCAGCAGCTGGCGCTCGATGGATACGGCCTGCCGCGTGGTCTCGTCGTCCAGCGGCCGCAGGGCGTCCAGCGTCCGCCGGTCACCGGCGCGGGCCTGCACGGCGATGGCCCCTTGCCCGGGGGCCGGCAGCCAGATCTGCGGCTGCAGTTCATAGACCATCAGCTCTCCCAAGTCGGCCTGCAGGCGTTCGATGCCGGCCCGGGCCAGGATGATGGCCCCGTACTCCCCGTCCCGGCATTTGCGGATGCGGGTGGGGACGTTGCCCCGCAGGAACGCCGGTTCCGTCCGCGGGGCGTACAGCCGCAGCAGCGCCTGGCGGCGCAGGGAGGTGGCGCCGACGCGGCAGCCGTCCCGCACCGGCACCAGGTTGGCCGGATCATGCCAGTCGGGGCGGACCAGCAGCAGGTCGCTGACGGCGGCCCGTGGCAGATAGGCGGCCACCGTCAGGCCGTCGGGCAGGGTGGTGGGCAGATCCTTCAGGGAGTGGACGGCCAGGTCGATGGCGCCCGCCAGCAACTGGTCCTCGATCTCCTTGGTGAAGAACCCTTTTTCCAGTTGTCCCTGCAGGGCGATGTTCAGGAAGCGGTCGCCGGCGGTTTCGATCACCCGGATCTCGGCCGGGACCTTCAGCAAGGCCTCCACGGCGCGGGTCTGCCACATGGCCAGGGCGCTGCCGCGCGTGCCGATGACAAGGGGGTTAGTCGGTGCGGTCATTCTGGCTCCAGTATTCCTCCAGGGCGTTCTGCAATGCCTGGTGGACCTCGTTGGCGTAATCGTTGAAGCATTTCTTGATGGCACCCACCACATGGCGGCGGCACTGCTCGTTGGAGCAGAGCAGGTGCTCGTCCACCATCAGCGGCAGCCGTTCGTGGATATATTGCTGGCGCCCCTGATGGATGCGGTCCAGCAGATGGGACATGTCCCGTTCCAGGCAAAAGCGGGTGAACCGTTCCTGCTCCTTGCGGATTTCATCCTGCAACCGTGCCTCGGCGGCGGGGTCGGCCTCTTCCTGGGGCAGGGACAGCAGGTCATCGATGGAATGATAGGCGATGCGCGGGTCGAGGCGCAGGCCGGCATCCGCCTGGCGGGGCACGCCGATGTCCATGATGAGCAGGGGGACGGTGCGGGAGACGCCGTTCAGCATGTCGGCCGTCAGCACCGGCTGCAGGCTGCCCGTGGCGAGAACCAGGGCGTCCAGGGAGGCGGCCGCGGCCGGCAGTTCCGCCAGGGGGCGCCAGGTGGTTCGTTGCTCCGGCCGGATGGTGCGGTTGAAGGGGACCAACTCCAGCCGCGGCTGTTCGGCCAGCAGCTGGGCGGTCTTGCGGCCGATGGTACCCATGCCCACCACGCCGATGCGATGGACGCCGGCCGGCGGCAGCTGGCGCAGCAGTCCGGTGACGGCCAGGCCGTGAATGCCCTGACGGTGATTGGAGCGGAAGCCGATGCGGTAGGCCGACTTGGCCAGGCGGCCAGCGGCGCTGCCGAACCGGTTCAGGATGGGCGAGGCGGTCTTCTCGTCCTGGGCCCGGTTGAGGGCGTCCTGAAACTGGCCGGCGATCTGGGCCTCGCCCAGGGCCAGTGATTCCAGTCCGGCCACCACCTGCAGGGCGTGGGCCACCGCCGCCGAACCCACATGGCAGAACGGCTGGGGCAAGGCGGCGCTGCCGGGCACATTCTCCGTCCAGATCTGGAGCATGCGCGCCTTGAGCAGTTCGGCCAGCCAGCCCGGGTCGTCGCTGGACACGAACCATTCCACCCGGTTGCAGGTTTCCAAGGCCATGAAGCCGGCCTCGGGATCCACCCGCTGCAGGGCGCGAAAGAGCTCGCCGCGGCGTTCCGGAGTCATGACCAGCTGCTCCCGGAACAGGGTGGCCGCCTGGCGGAAGTCGCAGCCGACGATGGCCAGGGGGATGTCTTCCTTGAGGGGCGCCTTCATCGCGTACCTTCCGCCGAGGGGGATTTCAGAAAACGTTGGCAGTCGGCGGCGGCCCGGTAGCCGCTCTCGGTGGCGTGCTCGATGCCGACGCCGGTGAGATAGTTGCCGGCCAGAAAAAGGCCGGGCCGTTGCCGGACCTGTGCCTGAATGGTGTCGATGCGCTCGGGGTGCTCTGGCAGCAGCTGGGGAATGGCCGCCGGGTAGCGCCAGATGCCGATGATTTGCGGCTCCAGTTCGTTGTCGCCGAAGATATGGCGATGGTCGCTCGCCACCCGCGCCGCCAGGTCTTCGTCGGACAGGTCCATGGCCGCCGGATCATGCATCCCGCCGTAGAAGGAGGCGTAGAGAGCGGTGCCGGCCGGCGCGCGGAGGCTGAACAGCTGGGATGCGAAAATGGTGCCCAGAACCCGCAAATCGTAATGACGCGGCATCAGGAAGCCGAAGCCCGGCGGTCCGCCGTTGCGGTCCGGTCCGGGCGACCAGTGCACCAGGGCCACGGGCGCCATGGGGATGGCCGCGAATTCCGGCGACAGCCCGGGGAACATGGCGTGGAGGACCTGCGCCGCCGCCGCCGGCGGCACAGCCAGCACGACGCTGCGGCCGGTGAAGGTGTCGGTCGGCGTCCGCACGAGAAACCCGCCGGTGGTGGGGCGGATCGTTTCCACCGGCGCGCCGGTCTGGACGGCGTCGCCCAGTTCGGTGCCCAGCCGGGCGGTGATCCGGCCCAGACCGCCGCGAAAACTGAACAGCCCCCGGCGGTGCGGGACGCCTTCCGCCGCCAGCCGCTTGCGCTTGGCGCGCATGTACTTCACGGCGCCCAGGATCATGGAGCCCCCCTCCTTCTCGAACTCCCAGAACTTGTGAAAGGCGGCCCGGGCGCCCAGCATCCGGACATCGCCGGCATAGACACCCGACACGAAGGGGGACATGATGTAGGTGGCCGCCTCGCGGCCGAACCGCCGGCAGAAGAATTCCCAGGCCGTGTCCAGCTCGCCGGCGCCGTTGGGAACGAACGGTTCCAGGCCGAGGCGCAGCTTGGCGCCCAGGCTCAGCAACGGGGTGCGCAGGAACATGAGCGGCCCCATGGGCAGCGGGTGCAACCGGCCGTCCCGGTAGATGTAGCGGAACCGGGACGCCGCCTGGGCGGGCTCGGCATCCTCTTCCATTCGCAGCGCTTCGGTGAGCTTCCAGACGTGCTCCGAGGAGCCCATGAAGCTGTGGGGACCGACCTCCAGCCGGAAATCCGCTACACTCTCGGTGCGGATGTTGCCGCCGACCACGGTGTTCTCTTCCAGGAGCCGGACGGAATAGCCCTGCTGTCGCAGGTTGTAGGCGGCGGTCAGACCGGAAATGCCGCCGCCGATGACGATCGCATCATGCATGCTCTGCCTCCAGTTTACGGGCGGCCTGGGCCGCCAGGTCGGCCAGGGCCCCCAGGTAGCGGGGCGAGTCGCCCAGGGCGGGCACCCGCTCCAGCCGGGTGATGCCGGCCGCTGCACACTGCTGCCGGAAGACGTGGTCCAGGTCGTACAGGGTTTCCAGATTTTCGGCCACGAAGCTGACGGGAACCACCACCAGCTGGCGCACGTTTTCCCCGGCCAGGCGGTCCAGTTCCTCCTCCAGGGAGGGGCCCTGCCAGCGCACGGGGCCGATGCGGCTGGAATAGGCCAGGGACCAGCCGTCGTCCAGGGCCAGGCGTTCCGTCACCGCCCGCACGGTGGCCTCCGTCTGGGCGACATACGGGTCGCCGGCGGCGACGGCCTTGAGGGGGATGCTGTGGGCCACGAACAGGACGTGGCGTTTGCCGTCGCCGTCCAGCCGGGCCGCGCAGTGGGCCGTCCCTTCAGCCAGGGCCTCGATGTAGCCGGGGTGATCGTGATGATCCTCGACGAAGATATGGGGCCGCGGGCCGGCGTGGCGCCGGAATTCGCGGATGGCCGACAGGGTGGTGGCCCGGGAATACTGGGGATACAGGGGGATGACCACCAGCCGCCGCGGGCGTTCGCCGTTGAGATCGGCCAGCGCCTGGGGTATGAACGGCTCGATGTAGCGCATGGCGTACGCCACCGGGCAATGGAGCAGCCGGGCCAGTCCGGCGGCCTGGCGGCGGGTTTCGGCGTCCAGGGGGGAGGCACCGCCGATGAGCCGGTACCGTTGGGCCACCCGTGGCGCCCGCCGGCGGGCAATGAACCGGGCCAGGCGGTCCTGGTAAAACCGCCCGCCGGGCATGGCGATCATGTCCCGGTCGGAAAAAATGCGGCGCAGATAGTCTTCGATTTCTTCCGGCCGGCGGGGGCCGCCCATGTTGAGCAGCAAAACGGCGGTTTCCGTGGTGGTGGGTGTCTGGGGCATCGGTAACGCGACTCCTTATATGGTCCGGGAATAGCGGCGTTCCCGTTCCTCGCCGGCCAGGTACTGGTCGAACACCATGCAGATGTTGCGGATGAAGAACCGGCCCAGGAGAGTGACCGACAGGGCCGATGGGCCCATCTGCAGCAGACCGTCGTCGGCCAGCGGCCGGAGCTTTTCCAGCTCGGCGGCGAAGTGGGATTGGAAATCCAGCTGATGGGCCTGCGACACCCGGGCCAGGTCCAGGTGAAAATTGCAGAACAGGTCGAGAATGATTTCCCGGCGCAACAGATCCTCGTCGCTCAGCCACAGGCCCTTGACCCAGGTGCCGTCGGCGGCGCGTTCCCGGTAGGCGGCGATATCCTTGATGTTCTGACAGTAGGTGCGGCCCACCGAGCTGATGGCCGAAGCGCCCAGGCCCACCAGGTCCAGGCCGCGCCGGGTGGTGTAGCCCATGAAATTGCGGGTCAGGGAGCGGCGGTCCAGGGCCTGGATCAGCTCGTCCTCGGGCAGGGCGAAGTGGTCCATGCCCACGTGGCGGTAGCCGGCGGCCAGCAGCATCTCGAAGGCCAGCCCGAACAGGTTCATCCGCTCGGCGGGGGTCGGCAGGTGATACTGCTCCAGGGCCTGCTGGTGCGGGCTGACCCAGGGCACATGGGCGTAGCCGAACAGGGCGATGCGCGACGGACGGAATTCCGCGATGCGCCGGATGGTGCGGCCGAAGGTCTCTTCCGACTGGCCGGGGAGGCCGTAGATCAGGTCCATGTTGATGGCCGAGCGCCCGCGGCGGCGCAGATGGCCGACCAGTTCGGCCAGTTTTTCCGGGGCCAGACGACGGCCCACCTTGCGCTGGACGTCGGGCTCCAGGTCCTGGACCCCGAAGCTGAACCGGTTGAAGCCGGCGTCGACGAGGAGGTCCAGGTACGCCGTGTCCAGGCGCCGCGGGTCCATTTCCAGGGAGCGCTCGGCGCCGGGAGCGAACGTAAAGCGCCGCTCCAGTCCCGCCGCCAGCCGGCGCATCTGCTCCGGGGCCAGGAACACCGGCGTGCCGCCGCCCAGGGCCAGTTGCTCCACGGCCGGGACCTCGCCCATGAGGGCGATGATGCGGTCCGTTTCGGCGAACAGGGCGGCCAGATAGTCATCGACGGCAACGGCATCGTGCCCGATCTCGGTGAAGCAGCCGCAGTACAGGCAGCGGCTCTGGCAGAACGGGATATGGAGGTAGAGGGACAGTCCGCGGGCGGTGGCGCCGGACCGCCGCCAGGCGGCGGCGACCTGTTCCGCGTCGAAATCGGCGGTGAACTGGGGGGCCGTGGGGTAGCTGGTATAGCGCGGCGCGCTGGTGGAATAGCGCGCCAGCGTGTCCGCCGGGATGTGACGCGGGCTAAGGCCAACGCCGGCCAGGGTTTCAGTCATGATCGCGCTCCTTTGTCCAGGCGAAGGCGGCCTCGATGAACGCCGCGATGCCCGCCAGGGGAGTCTCGGGATGCAGGCCGTGCCCCAGGTTCAGGATGTGGCCCCGCCCGCCGGTCTGATCCAGAATGGAAAAAACCCGATCCCGGATGATAGGTGGAGGAGCCATCAGTACTCCGGGATCGAGGTTGCCTTGAACAATGGTGTCGGCGCCGAGGCGCCGCCGGACATCGGCCAGGTCCAGGCGCCAGTCGATGCCCAGCACGTCGGCGCCGGCGTCGCGGGCCGCCTCCAGCAGCCCGGCGATGCCGTTGACGTAATAGATCACGGGGGTGCCCGTGGCGCGGATGCGCTGCACGATGGCGCGCACATGGGGCAGCACGTGCGACCGGTAATCGGGCGGCGACAACTCGCCGGCCCAGGTATCGAACAGCTGGACAGCGGTGGCGCCGGCCTGCACCTGCATGAGCAGGTAATCGGTCACGGCTTCGGCCAGTCGTTCCTGCAGGGCGGTAAACGCGGCGGTCTCGCCGTGCATGAAGGCCTTGACCTGCTGGAAATGCTTGCTGCCGCCCCCTTCCACCATGTAACTGGCCAGGGTATAGGGCGCACCGGAGAAGCCGAGAACGGCCAGGTCCGGTCCGGCCTGGCGCCGCACCTCACGGATGATGTCGGCCACGTAGCCCAGTTTCGCCTCGGGCTCGGCCGCGGCCAGGCGCGCCACGTCACCGGCGCGGCGGATGGCCGGCGTTACGGTGAGCCGGGGCGTGAATTCCACGGTCAGCCCCATGGCCGCCGGAATGGTCAAAATGTCGCTGAAAATGACGGCGGCGTCCATGCCGAAACGGCGGATGGGCTGCAGGGTCACTTCGGCGCCCAGTTCGGGCGAGCGGCACATGTCCCAGAACGAATATTTTTCGCGCAGGGCGCGGTATTCGGGCAGGGTACGGCCGGCCTGGCGCATGATCCAGACGGGCGGCCGATCCACTGTCTCGCCGCGACAGGCTCTCTGAAAACGTTCGATAGGGGTCATGGGCGCCTCCGCTTCCCTTGGATGTCGGATGAACCGTAGCATGTTCGGCGGAGCGAGTTGTCACGGAAATATCATGACCGGCGCGACAGTGGGTTGACCATGGGAGGGAGGCACCTGGGGTTGACAGGGGATCGAGGGGCGGTCGCCCGGCTATTCGTCGGGCCAGTCCACGGTCCGGCGCGACTCCTTGCGGTCGCCGCGGCGACGCTTTTCCTCGAGACGGCGTTCCCGGGCGGCGGTGGGCGGCCGGGTGCGGCGGCGGGTTTTCGGCGGCCGGGCGGCCCGGATGACGAGGGCTTTCAGGCGGTCCAGGGCGTCCTGGCGGTTGCGGTCCTGGGAGCGGAAGCGGCGGGCGTCGATGATGAGGACACCTTCGGTGTTGATCCGGTTGGCGGCGAGCTTCTGCAGGCGCGCCCTGACTTCCGGGGGCAGGGTGCTGTTCTGGCGGAGGTCGAACCGCAGCTGGACGGCCGTGGCCGCCTTGTTGACGTGCTGGCCGCCGGGCCCGGAAGCGCGGACGAAGTCCCACTGCAGGTCATTGCCGGGGATGACGAGTTCGGATGTGATTTCGAGGTTCATATGACCAGTATAAACAAACGGGACGGTCTCCGCAAACGGCGGAGACCACCCCGTGCGATCCCGGGCCGCACACGCGGCGAATTACTGTCTCACCAGTTCCACCCGCCGGTTGAGGGCGCGGCCGTCTTCCGTCTGGTTGGTGGACACGGGGGCCAGCGGGCCGACGCCGTGGGCGGAAAGCCGCCCGGCGGCGATGCCGTGCCGGGTGACCAGGGCATCGACCACGGCCTGGGCCCGGCGGCGGGACAGGTCCAGATTATGCTGCAACTGCCCCGTACCGTCCGTGTGGCCCACCACGTACAGCTTGAGAGCGCCCTGCTGCTGCAGCAGCCGGGCGATCTCCTGCAGGGTGGGCTCGGATTCCGCTTTCAGGTCGGCCTTGTCCGTGTCGAAGTAGATGCCGTACAGGGCCACGCGGCCGCTGCGGTCCAGGTTGTCGGCCATGGCCGCCGCGTTGACCTGGATGTCCTGGGCCATGCCGGTTTTTTCCACTAGGGTCAGGGTGTACCATTCACCGTGGTCGGGCGCGTTCACTCCGACCCAGATCTCCTTGCCGCCACGCTTCAACGTCCAGGTGCCGTAACTCTCATCCATGTAAATCCGCGTGCCGCCCGCCGCACGGACGGCATTGTCGTGATTGCGCAGCACCTGCAGGCCGCTGGGGGACGGCTTGCCTTCCGGGATAGCATAGGAGAGATATGTCTTGTGGCCTTCCACGGCCGTCACATCGCTCTCCGAAGTGTAGAATTCGAACGAATCGAATTCCTTGACGTCACATTCGGAGATGTAAAAGCCGGGCATCCGGTTGAACAGGGCATGATCCCGACACCCCTCGGCATCCTCCTCGGCCAGGAGAAGCGGGGTCATCAGAACCAAAAGGACAAACATGACAAAGGGATACACTTTTTGGGGTTGCGAACGCATGATCATACCTCCGCAATGAAATTGTCTGTCGGTAAACGGGGGGCGGTCTCCCTGCCGTCATCGCCATATGGGCGTGCTCAAGAGATATTGTAATACAGAATTTCCGGCACAGTATGCCGGATTTTCAGGAAGAGAGCACCCCGGCGGTATCCGGCGGAGGCTTTGCCGGCCGGGGGAAGCCGGCGGACAGGCTGTCGGACCGGTGGGGTCGCCGGGGCACGATGCGCCGGGCGGTATAGGGCGGGTCTCAGCCCGTTGTCCCCCCATCGGCACCGTCCTCCGGCATGGGCCCCTGCACCGGCGGAAGGACGTTTGCGCGGAAGATGAACCGGTCGCTTACCAGGAAGTTGAACAGGGAGCAAGCGGCGATGGCCAGCAGGTTGGCCACCAGGTAATGCAGCCCCAGCCGGTCCACCAGCAGGTACATGAAGACGAGGTTGCCCAGCAGGGAGGTCAGGCCGGTGGTGATGTTGAAGGCCAGGAGGCGGCGCAGCAACGCCCCCGGCTGCTGGCGCGTCTGGTCGGACCAGGTCCAGCGCTCGTGCCAGCAGAAGTTGTGCAGAATGGCCGCTTCCACCGCCAGCAGGGTGGCCGGCAGGTAGTGCACCGCCAGCAGGCCCGCCAGCAGGTACAGCACGGCCAGCTGGACCAGGACGCCGAGGCCCCCCACCAGGTTGAATTTCACCCAGCGCCAGACCATGCGGGACCAGGCGGATTGCCGGCGGGATTCCTTCACGGACGCGTCTCCTCCCGATACAGCTGGCGCGTGTGGCGGATGGACGTGATGATGAGGATCAGTCCCATCCCCGCCATGCCGATGACGCCACCGATGTCGAAGAGCAGCAACGGCGGGCCAAAAACCAGGACGTACGGTTTGAAAAAGACCACCGTGTTGCCGATGATGAACAGCAAGCGCAGCTCGGTAGGCCCGAATTTCATAAAGGAGAGATGAAAGGTCCCCAGGGTGTACGTGGCCAGGTAGACTTCGATGTTGATCATCAGGTAGGCGATGAGGGCCCCCAGGGCGATGAGGGGTGTCATGTAGCCCGACAGGGCCATGCCGCCCAGCAGAAAAAAGGTGCTGAACGCGTCCACTACGTGATCCACGTAGAAGCCGTAACGCGGTCTGGTTTTGTTGCGAACACGGGCCAGCGTTCCGTCCAGACTGTCGCCAAACCAGTTGACGACCAGCAGGAGATTGACCAGGAACAGGGCGGCGGGATAGCGGGCCGACAGCCAGTAGGCCAGTCCGGCGCCCAGCATGGCGGCGAATCCGAGAATCGTCAAATGATCCGAATGGATGGCAGCCGGCAGCCGTTCCGCCATCCAGACCAGGGCTTTTTTTTCCACGCCGGCCAGCAGGCTCCGGTGCTGGCGCTTGGCGGGACGGAATGTCGTCGGCGAGGCGGTCATGGGGCATCACCTTTCCGGCGGGCATGGCGGTTGATCCACCGCCTGTCCTGCACCCTGTACGCCGGCGCCTGAAGGCACGGCCGAACCGGCTGATGGCGGCGGTCCGGCCGGTGGACGTTTCGGACAACGGCGCCGGGCGATGTGCGCGCCCGCTTGCGGGAATATCAAGGCCATCATAATGGAAAATTGTTTACATGTCAACAATATGTTTGGATTGTCGTCGGGATCCGGCGGCCGGGGCGAAGAGCGGGGCAGAGACAAAAACCCCCCGTCGGCAGCGGACGGGGGGTAGAAAGAGACTAGCGGTCGGTGGGATCGGTCTTTTTGACCGGCTGGGCCGCGGGGCGGTTGGCCGGGATGCGCGCGGCCCGGACGGTCACGCTGACAGGAATCCGCTCCTGTTGCTGATCGTCCGTGATGATGACGATGTTGCCGCGCCAGTACTGCCGGTCGAAAGATTCGCGGAAGCCGACCTTGACCTGGTATTCCCGGCCTTCCTGGATGGTGATGACCTCGTGGGTCAGATCCTCCAGACCGGCCTGGACATCCAGCACATGGAACGTGTAATCGGCGGCCGTGGCCTTCACCACCAGCATCCGCTCATGAACCGGCTGTCCAGCCTGGGATACGAAATGGAGGCGGTCGGGAAACACGTTGATGTTACCCAGCACCTCGCCGTAGACGTACACCTGGATGCGGTTGACCAGCGGATGATCCGTGGTGATCATGACGGTTTCGCGGAAACGCCCCATGGCCGAACCCGGTTTGACGGTGATCTTCACGCGCTGGTCCGGCTGGTTTTCGAAGCCGTCCGGATTGAACTCCACCGCGATGTTGCCGCCGGTGCTGTTGGCGTCGAGGATCTTGACCTGATCCTTCTCCGAGCCGGTGACACTCAGGTACTGGCTGAAGGTGTCGTTGCGACCCAACTGGCCGAAATTCACGGCTGTCGGCTCCAGGGCGAACTGCACCGAGACGTCCGCCGAGACGGTCAGCCGGACCGTGGGCTGCAAGGGATCATTGGAGTAAACCATCACCGTTTTGGATACACGGTGCATGTAGCTGCCGGTGTTGAGGGTGACTTCGATCTGACCTTCCCCGCCCGGGGGAATATTCTTGGCCGAGGCCAAGACCGCGGCGCAGCCTCAGCCGGATTTGACTTTTTCGATGATCAGTTCACCGTTGCCGACATTCTTGAACGTGAAGGCATGTTTGAGACTGGTTCGCTGGTTGGCGCTGCCGAAATCATGCTCGAGATTGGCGAACTCGATTTTGGGAGCCGCCCCCTCGATGGGGCGGTACATGGGCGCCGGCTGGTCCTGGGGCAGCGGGGCGGGTGTCGCCAGCGCGACACCGACACCGCCCGCCAGGAGGAATACCAGCAGCAGCGTCAGGTAAGCCGGTTGAAATATCCGCTTTGACATGGCCATTTACTCTCCTGCAGTGACGTTGAACAACCCTGAATCTATACCATACTGTGATGCAGGGGGACAAATATTTTTCCAATTTAATTTTCACGGACCGCAATTTGATCAGGCCCGGATGGTGCGGGTGGTCAGGGTGTCCGTCCAGGATTCGCGGGCGGGCTGTCCCGGCAGAATATCCCGCGGATCCGGCAAACGGAGATGGCCCGATTCCAGAGCCGAACGGAGATCGCCATACTCCTGCCGCAGGCTCCGGTCCATTTCTCCGGGACTCCAGCCGGGCGTCCGCCCGGGCGTGAAGCGCGGCAGCAGATCGTGGACGTCGCCCAGGTTGACGGCCACGTTGAGCTGATGGCCGAACTGGGTGATGGCGGCCAGGGAGGTGCCGTCCATGAGGCCCCGCAGGAACCGGCTGCTGTCGCCGACCACGCCCAGTTCCTCCATCACGCGGCGGTCGAAGGGGATATTGGCCCGGGCGGGCTGTTCGTGCCGCCGCACCAGTTGCTCCACCACGTGATACAGGGTGTCGCTGGTGAGAACGCGGAGAAACGAGCCGCTCTGGGTGCTGGAGGGGATGCTCTCCTCGATGGCCTGTTGCAGCACTGTTTTGTCGCCGCTGGTCTCCTTGAGATGGGTCAGCAGCCTGACGAAATCCCCGCTCCGCAGATAGGCCATGAAGACGCCGGCCGGGTGCAGCATGTCCAGCGACTCCTGCAGAATGGGGCGGCGCAGCACATTGCCCGCGGATTGGGTCAGCCCGGTCACACCCGCCGCGAAGTCCGGCGCGGCCAAGGTCTGGGCAAATCGTTGCAGCCCGGCGCTGAAAGTTTCGGCGCTCCGGGCATCCGCCGCTTCCGGCCCCTGGCGCAACGCCTGCACCGCCTGGCGCAGGTGGCTGAGAGGTTCCATCACCCTGGGCAGGGCCGGGTGGCTGTCCAGGCGGGTGATTTCCCGCTCGAGCGGCGGCAGGCTTTCGGCCAGCCGCGGGCCGGTCAATAGTGCCTGAAACTCCAGCCCGTGGCGCACCAGCTGGCGCACTTCCACCGCCAGGGGGCGGGAATCGTCCTGCAACGCGGCCTGCAAACCTTCCAGCTGACGCGGCCACTGGCCGCTGACGAGCCGCTGGCGGAAATCCTCCGTGTGCCGGGCCAGATCCGGCAGCACCGGCAATGCCACCGGGTCGGCCGACTGCCGGGCGACCTCCGACAAATGCCGGACGCCGTCCAGGAGGCTGCCGTCCTGCCAGGCGCGGATGAATGTCGCTCCCTGCCGGGTGAGTGCGGACAGCTTGTCCATGGCGTCGGGCACCGGTTCGGCCAGGGCGGGGATCCTGTCGGCGTCGGCGACACCGCCGCGCAATCCGGTGAGAACGGCCGCCACGTCAAGGGCCAGTTCCCGGCCGGCCTGGTGCAGCTCCGGCACCAGGCCGGTGAGCCACGGCAGCAGTCCGGACAACGTCCGCCAGCCCTGCTCCAGGACTTCCACGGTGGGGGACGGCGGCGGCGGAAACAGGGACTCCAGCCCGTCACCGATGGCCGACAGTCCTTTGGCCAGCAGTGTCGTCGCCTGGGTCAGTGGTCCCAGGTCGGTCAAGCCCGTCGCCGCGGCGGGCATGGTGCCGAGCCGACGAAACTGTTGGGCCAGGGCCTGCACATCCTGCTGCACGTTGCGGACGGCGTCCAGGAGAGGCTGCACCACGGCCTGGCGCAGGCCCAGGTCACCCAGGCCGGCGATGCGGCCCTGTTCCGACAGGAAGCCGTGCAGGACGGACAGGGCCTGCTCGGGATCGGCCAGAGCCGAACGGAATTCCGTCGGCAGGGAGGGGCGCCCCATGGGCGCGAGCTGCAGTTCCGGCGGCAGCGCCGTGCCAAGCCGCTCCAGTAGCGGCCGCAGCCCGGCCGGCATGGCCGTTTCGCCCAGGCCGCGCAGCAGTGTGCTCCGCCATTCGGGCAACGCCATTTCTCCCCCGGTGAGCGCCTGTCCGCCGGCCAGGGCGGTCAGGTTCAGGCTGCGCGGATCCTGCAGTCCGATGGCCCGCGACAGCTGCCGGCCGAGTCCTTCCCCAATCAGTCGGGGATCCTGGGCCAGCGCCGCCGGAGACAGCTTGAGGCCACCGGCCAGGAAAGGATCGCCGCCCGGACTTTCCGGCAAACCCCCGGTCCCGGCGAGACCGGCTGTCAACATGTCTTTGACGGAAGCGGCACGGGGTCCGTCCGTCGCCAGCTCCGCACGTCCGAAGGCGCCGGCCAGCTGCTGGAACAGCTCGCCGGCCCCGGGATCCCGGAAGACCGGCGCCGCGTCGTCCCATCCGCCCGCCCGGAGCATGGCCGTGAAGGCCGCCGGATCCGGGGCCGACGCCAGTGCGCCGGCCATGGCCCATTCGTCGCCGGGAGTGGCGAATCCGTCGGCCAGGGAGCGGAGCAGCGCCCCCTTCTCGGCGGGCGTGGCCATGACCAGGGCGGCCGGCGACTCCAGCAGGCGCCGGGCATCGCCCACCGGCCGGCCGCCGGTGGGCCAGGCGCTCAGCTCCTGCCGCGCCGTCGACATCTGCCGGACATCCAGGCCGGCCCGGGCGCCGAGCCGGCCCGCGGCGGACCCGGCGGACTCCGCCTCTCCGCCGGCGAACCCGGGCACCCCGAGGTCGCCGATGCCCCCGGGCGTGACCGACAGTCCGGCGGCGCCGCACAGGAGGGCGAACGTTTCGTCGCCGCCCAGGGCCTGGATCAGGCCTGACCGATCGGGGACGGCATCCAGCATGCTGCGGAAATCCGCCGTACTCCGTGCCGAGAGCATCACCCGGCCGGCCAATTCCCGCTGCTCGGGTCCCATCAGCCGGCGTCCGCCGGGCCCGGCTTCGGATCCGCTCACCAGCTCGCCCAGCATGACGCCGCGGACGGCCGCCGGCGTCCCGGCCAGACGGCTTTCCAGGAGGGGCATGAACTCCGCCAGCCCGGCGGCGTGGCGGGGCAGCGGCACGTTCCCCAGATCGAGCTGCCGGGCCAGGGGCGCCACCAGGTCTTCCATGCGGCGAAAGGACGGCGACGGCGGCTGCTGCTCCAGCAGCATGTGCCGCAAGGATTTTCCCCCCTCCCGGAGCGCTCCTGACGGCCATGCCGGCCCGGGTTCCCCGGCGGGAGTGCCGGGAAGGGTTGCGGCCGCCGCCCCGCTGCCGGCCGGGGCCGGCCCCGCCGCTGGCATCTCCCCGGCCGCCGGGCCGCCCAGGAGGGGGGCCAGTTCCGGTGCGATGGACACGTTGGCGCGATGGCCTTCCAGCAGCATGTGGGGCCATTCTCCCGGCCCGAGACGCAGCTGCTGGCCATCGTTGACCGTCATCTGCACGGCCGAGCCGGCCGGGCTGAGGCGGATTCGGTCGGCGGCGCCCACGTGGAGCACGGTCTGTCCGGACCGGTAATCGAGAAAGGACTGCTGCCCCAGGGGCAGCTGCCCGGCGCGGAGGGAAGGTAACGAGTGGAACGGATTTATTTTCATGATGTTTGCCCGATAATCCGAGATTAATCGTTTCTTTTGGTGGCGAATCCGGCTATGATGCTGGAATCGCCCGCCGCCCGGTGTTCATTCCACCGAATGCTGCCGGACGGGGATCCACACCGATCCCGTTATCTTATCGGCGGCGCCGCCGTTTTGTTGTCAACGACGGAGGAAATGGAGGAACTTTTCGGCGGCGGGCCTCGTAATGTAGGTTTGTTCGCTTCCGGATCCGGAAATCGTCAGCGGGAAAGCCAGACATGGACAAAGTCATCGACATCCGCGACATCTCGTTCAGCTACAACGGCTGCGTGGCCCTGGACAAGGTCTCCCTGTCCCTGGCGCCGGGCATCTATGGCCTTCTCGGGCCCAACGGCGCCGGCAAGACCACCCTCATGAAGGTGCTGCTGGGTTTTCTGAGCCCACCCACCGGCACGGGAACCATTCTGGGCCATGACATCCGCACCCAGTCCCGGGAGATTCGCCGCGCCGTGGGCTACATGCCCGAGGTGGAATGCCTGCTCCCCTTCCTGGACGGCGTGGGCACCGTCGCCTACCTGGGCGAATTGAGCGGCATGAGCCGCCAGGAGGCCATGAAACGGGCCCACGAAGTGCTCTTCTACGTCGGCCTGGAAGAGTCCCGCTACCGCGAGGCCAAATCGTATTCCACCGGCATGAAGCAACGCCTCAAGATGGCCCAGGCCCTGGTGCATGATCCCCGGCTCCTGTTTCTGGACGAGCCCACCACCGGCATGGACCCCCAGGGTCGCCAGGAAATCCTGGAGCTGATCCGGGACATCTCCGCCAAGAAAACCATGAGCATCGTCTTTTCCACCCACATCCTGTCGGATCTGGAGCAGACCTGCGAGCAGGTCATCATCATCGACAAGGGTCACATCCGGACCGTGGCCGACATCCACGAGATGCGCGCCCGCCAGTACGACACATACGAGCTGAGACTGAAGGGGGAGGCCGAGCCGTTCTTCGCCCGCCTGGAAGAGGCGGGCGTGAAGCGCCACCCCAGCGAGCGGGGCGCCACCCGCATCGGCGTGCCGCCGGATTTCGCGCCGGCCGATCTTTTCCGCCTGGCCCGCGACCATGGCCTGCAGGTGCGTCATTTCCGCAACTGCAAGACCACCCTGGAGGAACTGTTCATCACCCTTATCGAGGAAAACCATGGCCATCAAGAGTAAAGGCTACCAGGTCTGGGACGGCCGGCTGCTCCGGCGCACCTTCGGCTGGACGCCCATTTTCTGGCAGGGCGTGCTGCAGGTCTTCCGCAAGAAACGGGCCAAGGTGTTGTATATCTTCGCCGGCATGCCACTGCTGCTGTTCGCGGCCATTATCTATGTCATGACCAAACCCGAGCTGAAGGTGTTCTCCGAGTTCATCCGTGAATACGGCACGGATCCCAAGTTGTTCGGTGCCTATTTTACAAACGGTTTCATGATTTTCATCCTCCTGCTCATCAGCGTCCACGCCGGAGCGAGCCAGATCGCCGGCGACCGCAAGAGCAACGCCTTCGCCCTCTATTTCGCCCGGCCCATCACCAAGCTGGACTACGTCCTGGGCAAGCTGGCCGTGGTCATGTTCTACCTGCTGGCCTTCACCCTGGTGCCGGGCCTGATCCTGATCCTGCTCAAAATGATGTTCACCGGTTCCATGGACATGGATCTGCAGGCGGCCGGGGCCACCATCGTCTTCCCCATCCTGGTGAGCCTGTGCTTCGCCACCATGATCCTGGCCTTCTCCTCCCTGGCCCGCAGCGGCAAGCTGGTGACGGTGGTGCTGTTCGTCCTGTACTTTGCCTCGGATATCGTCCAGGGCATTCTGTATGGCATTTTTCGCAGCCGCTGGTTTCACCTGCTCTCCTTGCGTGAGAATATCCAGAATTTCGGCTGGACCATCTTCGGCGTCAACACCCGTGCCGATGAGGTGCTGCTGGGCTGGCTCTCGGGGCTGGTCCTGCTGGTATTGACGGCGGTCTTCGGCGGCCTGCTGGCGCTGCGAATCCGCCGCATGGAGGCGTGACGTGAGCACAGTGGTCAAAACCCATAAACTGTCCAAATGGTACGGCCGGGTGCTGGGCGTCAACGACATCAGCCTGGAGATCACGCCCGGCATCAAGGGGCTGCTCGGTCCCAACGGCGCCGGGAAATCCACCTTCCTGAAGATCGCCGCCGGCCAGCTCAAGCCCAACATCGGCCGGATGTACCTGTTCGGCCAGGACGTCCGACGCCGGCGCAAGGTGTTCGGCCGGGTGGGCTACTGTCCCGAGTACGACGCGTTCTACCTGGAGATGACGGGGCGGCAGTTTCTCACGGCCATGCTGCGCCTGCAGGGCCACCCGCGCGCCGCCGCCGGCGAGATGGCGCTCCGGGCGCTGGACAAGATCGGCCTCACCGATCGCCAGGACGACATCATCAAGACGTACAGCCTGGGCATGCGCCAGCGTCTCAAAATCGCCCAGGCCTTCGCCCACGAACCCGAGCTGCTCCTGCTGGACGAACCCCTCAACGGCGTCGACCCTGTCTGGCGCTACCGCGTCATGGAGATGATCCGTGACTACGGCCGGCAGGGCCGGACTGTCATCGTGTCTTCCCATATCCTGGCCGAAATCGAGTCCCTCACCGATGACATCATCCTCATCCACCAGGGCCAGGTCTTCGCCCAGGGCGACATCCACTACATCCGCGACCTCATCGACACCCATCCGCACCAGGTGTTCATCCGTACGGCGCGCGAGCGCGAACTGGCCGGCGCCCTGGCCGGCGAGCCGGCGGTGAGCGGCATCGCTTTCCAGGAGGGCGGCATGATGATCCGCACCACCAACCGCGACACGTTCTTCCAGCGGCTGATGGACTGCATCGTGGAGCGGCAGTTCGATGTCGAGGAGATCACCTCCCCGGACGACAACCTGCAGGCGGTGTTCGACTACTTGATAGGACGGTAGGCCATGAGTTTCTTTCCGGCTTTCAGTGCGGTCTTCTCCATCTTTTTCCGGCTCGGCTTCCACCGGAAACGGACACGACTCTTCGTTTTCCTGGCCTTCCTGCCGCTGCTGCTGCTGGCCGTCATCGCCCTGGTGGGGGCGTTCGTGGAGAGCCGTGATTTCTCGGCGCCCATCTTTTTCTCCAAGATCGCGCCGACCTATTACCTGCAGTTCCTGGTGGGCATCATGGCCGTCTTCTTCAGCACGTCCGTCCTGGCCGAAGAGCTGGACGACAAGACCCTGCCCTATCTCACCTCGCGGCCGGCACCCAAGGGCGCCGTCCTGCTGGGCAAGTTCAGCGCCTATTTCGCCCAGATGGGCGCCGTGCTCCTGGCGGGTGTTCTCTGCTCGTTCGTGGCCGCCAACTGGGAACGCCTGGACCGCTGGGTTGTCTGGGAGGACTTTCTCCAGTTCTGTTTCGCCCTGGGGCTGGCGCTGCTGACCTACGGGGCCGTGTTCCTCTGCCTGTCCACCTTCATGAAGCGGACCATCCTCTTCGGCCTGGTCTATCTGTTCGGCTTCGAAAGTTTTGTCCAGTATCTGCCCGGCTTCACCCAGAAACTGACCATCATCCACTATGTCAAGTCCCTGATCCCGCAGGTGGCGGTGGAATATTCCTTCCTGATGGTGCGGCTGGAGCCCACGTCCATGGTCAGTTCCATCCTCACCCTGCTGGTGACGGCGCTGATTTTCCTGGCCCTGGGCTGGCTGGTGTTCAGCCGCAAGGAGTACGTGGTCTGACCGGCGCCGGCAGTTTTTCTTTCACATTCCGCCCGCTTTGGTTTACACTATCGTTCACATGAAAAAATATGTGGAAGAGACGGCCATCCTCGACCTGGAGCGGCTCAAGCGGGAGCTGCAGGTGGATCGTTCCCGCACGCCGTCCCTGATGATCATGGCCGGCCAGTTCATGGGCCGGGTGGTGCCGCTGGAAACCTTCACCGAGCTGACGGCAGGGCGCGATGCCGACAACGACATCGTGGTGGACCTGGCCGGTCTCTCCCGCCGGCACTGCCTCTTCTTCCGCCGGGGGCCGCAGGCCTTCGTCCGCGACCTGGACAGCACCAACGGCACCTTCGTGGACGGCGAGGCGGTGACGGAGGCGCCCCTGCGCGAGGGCAGCCGGGTGTTTCTGGCCGACAACTACGTGGCCAAGCTCACCTTCACCGACGAAAGCGACCTCATCGTCAACCGGATGCTCTTCGAGAAGGCGACCCGGGATCCCCTGACGGGTGCCAGCAACCGGACCTATTTCATGGACAATTTCCGCAAGGAATTCGCCTTTCACCGGCGCGCCGGGCTCCCCCTGTCGGTGATCTTTTTCGATCTGGACAATTTCAAGCGGATCAACGACGAGTCCGGCCATGTCACCGGCGATGCCGTCATCAAGCATGTCGCCGTACTGGTGCGGCGCCATATCCGGGAAGAGGACTTTTTCGCCCGCTACGGCGGCGAGGAATTCATCCTGTTTCTCAAAAACACCACCCATGAGGATGCCTGCGCCAAGGCCGAGGTGCTGCGGTGTCTGCTGGCGGAGACACCGGCCGCCGTCGACGGGCCGGCCATCATCGTTACGGCCAGTTTCGGCGTGGCGACCTTTACGGGTCCGGAAGCCGGCTCGGCCGAAGAGCTGCTCATCCGGGCCGATGCCCGCATGTATGACGCCAAACGTGCCGGCAAGAATCGCGTGCGCGGGCGGCCAGAGACCTCCCCCTGACGCAGATGCGGGTGCAAACGTGTGACCGCCTGGCATGCCGGACTCCCGTCAACCGGCCCATCTCCACCCCCCTGATCTAAAAAAAAGCAAAAAAAATCTCGTACAAATTCCGGCGGCTGCGTTTGTTATGGGTGGAGGACGCCATCATGGAAGAGGTTTGTTTTTTGGCGGCCCGCCTCGACGTGTCGCCGGTGCGGATCGTGGATGAGAGCGGCCGGGCGACGCCGCTGCTGCCGCCGGGAAGCTGCGGCCTGGAATCCGCGGCCGGCGGCGGATTCCACCTGTGCGTGCCCGTGCTGGGGCTTCGCTGGACGGTGGATGAATGCCGTCCCGCCGGGGATGACGACTGGGAAATCCTCAGCCGGGGCCGGCGCCTGCAGGTGGTTTTCGGCGGGGACGAGGCCGATTGCCCGCCGGGACAAATGAGTTTGCCCCAGCGGCGGCGGTATTACGATGCGCGGCTGCGCCACCTGCTGCCGCGGCGGCTGGGTCCGCTGTACCGGCTGGAACGCCTGGCCTCGGGGCACGATCCGTTTCAGCGGTTTCCGGGGCGCTACGGGCGCCTGGTCTTCGGCGCCCCGTCGGGCGGTGTGGCCGGATTGGTCATGTACCCCTTTCAGGAGCATGAGGAGGACACGGAGTTCCTGACCGCCGCCCTGCTGTGGTTTCATTATTGCCGGCAACGGCGTCGCCGGTTCGACCGGCGCCTGCTGCTGCTGTTTCCGGGGACGGCGGCGCTGCGGGTCCTGCGGCTGCTGACCCTGCTGGATCCCCGGCGGGTGAGGGTTGTGCCGGTGCGGTACGATCTGGAGGCCGGCGAGCTGGCCGAGGTGAATCCGGAGCCGCTGCTGGCCGGGCTGGCGCTGGACAGCGGTTTCGAGTTCCGGCCGCGGCGGCCGCTGCATGACAATCCCCTGGTGCGGGACCTGTACCGGGAATTTGCGGCGGATCTGACCCACGAGAAAACGCCTCACCGCTTTGACCTGCTGACGTGCCGCGGCCTGCCGCTGGTGCACATTCACGGTCCGGCCGCCGGGGATCTTTTCCTGGGCTGGTCGCCGCCCTACATCCCCTGGGCCGACTGGAGTGACACCCGCCGCCGCGAATGGCTGCGCCAGGTCATCGCCACCCGCCGGGAGCCCTCGCCGGCGGCTCACCATCCCGCCTTCCGCCTGTATGCCGAGCGCTGGCTGGAGAGCCTGGTGGTGGGGAACATCCGTCGCCTGCACAAGGATTTCCTGCCGCAGTGGACCTACCGCCAGGTGCCCACCTGGCGCGGCACGGGCCGCGCCGTGCTGGATGTGCTGACACTGAACGGTGACGGCCGGCTGGCCGTGCTGGAGATCAAAACGACGGAAAGCCGCAGCCTGCTGTTCCAGGCCCTGGACTACTGGGAACGGGTGCGGGATGGCGCGGCGGGCGGCGCCTTTCAGCGGGCCGGCTATTTCCTGGGGCAGCGGCTGGCGGCCGCATGTCCCGAACTGTACCTGGTGGCGCCCCTGTTTCGACTGCACCGGCAGCTGGCCGTCATTCACCACTACCTGCGGCCGGGGATCCCCATCCACACGGTGGAGGTCAATCTGGGCTGGCGTCGCCGCCTGCGGGTGGTGCGCCACGAACGGCTGAGCTGAGGCACCGGCCCCGTCGGACGCCGGGCGTGTGTGCAGGAGGGATTCTTCAGTCCGGGAGGGGGGTGGTCACGAAACCTTGCGCCGAAACCGCTTCACCGCGAATGGTGGCCTCACTGGCGCCGGCCAGGGCCGAAAAGAGGTCCGCGGCGTCGAGGCAGATGAGCTCGCCCGACTGGGCGGGGAGCACCGGATCCCGGGCATAGAACGGATAGACTTTCTCGTACAGCCGTCCGCCATCAACGCCGTCGGCCCGGATCTTCACGGCGACGGTGGTCACGGCGAAGCGCCGGTTGCCGTTGAAAAAGAAGATGCGCAGCAGCTGCCGGTCATGGTCGAGGCGGATCTGCAACTCGCCCAGTTCGGCCAGTTCCGCCGTCGGCAGGGTAACGGGCGCTCCGGCGCCGGTCAGTTCCGGCGACCACGGCTCCCAGCCGGCCGCGCCCAGGCGCTCGACGTCGCCGGTGAGCCGATGGATGCGCACCATGGTCTCCCGGCCGTCGGGCAGGGTGACGGTCTCGTGGCGATAGAATGTCGGCCAGACCAGCCAGGCCAGGAGGAGCAGCGCGGCCACACCGATGGCCGCCGCCGTGGCCAGTCCGCCACAGCCCATGAACAATCCGCCGCAGCCGCGGGCCAGCTGTTTCACCTTTTTCATGTGCACGCCCCTTTGCCGGAAGACTGGATTCATTGTACGACGGAAGCGCCCGCCGGTCAAAGAAAACCGCCGGGCGACCGTGGACCAGGGCCGTTGAAAGATGTGACTTTACGGGGCAACCGTGGTATGCTGGGTCCAATTTTTTCATGGAAACGGACGGCAGACTATGCAGTGGAATCCCATCAAATGGAAGTTGCATTGGCAGATCCTGGCGGCGCTGATCCTGGCCGGACTGGCCGGCGTCACGTGGGACAAGGAGACCACCTTCCTGGGGTTGCATTTGGTGGCGGCCTGCCAGTTCGTCGGCAAGCTGTTCCTGAACGCCTTGCGCATGATCGTCGTCCCCCTCATCGTCTCCACCATCGTCAGCGGCATGATCGGCCTGGGCTCGGAGCGCAATTTCGGCCGCATGGGTCTCAAAACCATGGTCTATTACATGGTCACCGGCCTGCTGGCCATTCTCGTGGGTCTGCTGCTGGTCAACGTCATCCAGCCGGGCACGGTGGACACGGCCACGGCCCAGCGCATGATCGACCAGGCCGAGGATCCCGGCGCCATCCTCTCGGCGGTGGAAGGCCGCTCGGGCACGGACATCGTCGAGATCTTCATCCGCCTCATCCCGTCCAACGTCATCCTGGCCGCCACCGACGAGGGGAACCTGCTGGGCGTCATCTTCTTCAGCCTGCTGTTCGGATTTTTCATCACCCGCCTGCCGGAGCGGCCCCGCCAGTTCCAGGTGGATTTCTGGAACAGCGCCATGGAGGTGATGATGCGCATGGCCGATTTCATCATCGCCTTCGCGCCCATCGGCGTCTTCGCCCTGGTGACGCCCAAGCTGGTGACGTTCGGCTACGACCTGCTGGCGGCCGTCAGCCTGTTCTTCATCACCGTCCTGGGCGGCCTGCTCTTCCATTTCCTCATCACCCTGCCCCTGATCCTGTTCATCGTCGGGCGGGTGAATCCCCTCAAGCACTTCAGCGCCATGGCCTCGGCCCTGCTGACGGCCTTTTCCACCGCATCGTCCGTTTCCACCCTGCCCGTGACCCTGGACTGCGTGGAGGACAACGCCGGCGTCTCCAACCGGGTGGCCAGTTTCACCCTGCCCCTGGGGGCCACGGTCAACATGGACGGCACGGCCCTGTACGAGTGCGTGGTGGTCATCTTCATCGCCCAGTTCTACGCCGTCACCGATCCCACCTTCAGCATGAGCTTCGCCACCCAGTTCTCGGTGGTGCTCATGGCCCTGCTCACGTCGGTGGGTGTGGCCGGCATCCCCTCGGCCAGCCTGGTGGCCATCGCCGTGATCCTCGGCGCCGTGGGGCTGCCCCTGGAATACATCGGCATCGTGCTGGTGGTGGACCGCATCCTGGACATGTGCCGCACCGCCGTCAACGTGTTCAGCGACAGCGTGGGCGCCGTGGTCATCGGCCGCAGCGAAGGCGAGGACAACTACTACCCGGCGCGGTAGCCCGCTCCCGTATCCGATCGTTTCAACCATCATCCGGCATGTTTCGATGACGGGACATTCCGGTCAGACGCCGCCGGTCCTGGCTGGCTGGGGTGGCATGTCTGGGGCAAGGTGACGTTGCCGGTGCCGTCCGGCCGGGAATCAGGGGCAGAACGGGGGCCTCAGGCAGCGGCGGGGGCGGGAATCAGGCGCAGGGTTTCGTCCTGCAACAGCACCCAGAAGGTGTAGATCCCCAGGGCGGTGCCGAAGGGAAAGCCGGGCAGGTGCAGGGCGCCGAGGATGATGAGCAGGATCCGCGCCCAGTTCCGGCGGCGCAGCAAACCGATGCCGCCGATGACGCCCGGCAGGGCCAGCAGGATCATGAAGCCGCCGACAGACAGGCCGACAACAGACGTGATGAGGAAGGCCTCATCGTCACCCGATATCAGGCCGCCGCCGAGAAGAACCAGGAAGATGAGCACTCCGGCCCCGATGGTCATGGCGTTCCAGACGATATAGATGGTTCCCAGTACAGTGATGTGTTTGTCCATGATTCGCTCCTCCAGAGCGGTGTGTTTCTCTAGAAGGTTTGTTTCGGAACAGGGCGGGAGATAACCGGGCGGATTGAAGGGGTGTGTCGTCCGGCTAGCGGCCGGTCCGACGCATCTCGTCCAGGCGGGACTTCAGCTTTTCCCAGTGGGAGCCTTGCCAGTAGATGCGCCCGCAGTGGCGGCAGCGGGTGAACTCGTCGAAGGCCCGCGCCGTGCGCGGTGGCAGGCGATCGATGATGTCGGCCTTGGCCACGGGTTCCACCGGTCCGTTGCAGCGCAGGCAGCGCCGGAAAGGCCGGATTTGGCCGTACAGGTCGAATCGCTGCAGGACCTGGGCCAATTGTTCGTAAGGATTATCAGAGCGGATATGGCAACCGTGGGTGACGGCGCCCACCTTGAGCAGGCCGCGATCGCGGGTCAGGATGATGCGCTGTTCGGCCAGGGCGAGCCGGATGATTTCGTCGTCGGCCAGATCGTTGCGGTACAGGGTGTCGAAGCCGGCCAGGCGCAACAGGCGGGCCAGCTTGCCCAGGTGGACGTCGGCGATGAAGGCCGTCCGGCGCAGGGGCGCGGGGCGCAGGCGGACGAGGGGGGCGACGTCCAGGCTTTCGAACACGGGGTAGACGGCCACCCGGTCGCCGTCCTGCAGGTTGTGGCTGAAATCCACCGATTGACCGTTCACCAGGATGACGTCCACCTCGGGATGAGGGATGCCCAGCGCCTCCACGGCGTCCTTCACCGCCGGCGTGCCGTCGAATTCATAGGCGAACTCCCGCTGGCGGCGTTCGGCGGGCAGAAAATCGTTCAGTTCCGCATAGACGCGAAACCGGGCGGTGTGCCGGGTCATGGCAGGCCTTCCCTCCGCGGCGGGGAGAGGCCGGGCGGGCCGGAGCCCGCCCGGTGGGTCTATTCCTCGGCGGCCGGGGGCGTGTCGGTTTTCATGTGATCCGTGAACCATTTCCGGACGTACAGGATCCGGCGCAGGTAATTGCTGAGGTGCCGCCCGGCGGCGCCGTGGTACTCGTCGGGGATGCGGATCATGGCCGTATCCACCTTGCGCAGCTTCAGGGCCTGGTAGAACTCCTCGGTCTGGGACATGGGTGTGCGCAGGTCCAGCTCGCCGGTGATGAGCAGGGTGGGCGTGGTGACGTTGCCGGCGTACTTGAGGGGCGAACGGTTCCAGTGCTCGGTGATGTCCTCCCAGGGGAACTTTTTGAAATTGCTGTACCAGTACGGACCGTCGGTGGTGCCCACGAAGCTGATCCAGTTGATGACGGGGAACATGGAGACGGCCCCGGCGAAGCGGTTGGTGTGGCCGACGATCCAGGCTGTTAGGACGCCGCCGCCGCTGCCGCCGTACACGAAGAGCTTCTCCTCGTCGATGTAGCCGCGGGCGATGACCTCGTCCACGCCGCGCATCAGGTCGTCGTAGTCCTTGTCCGGGTAGGCGTTGTTGATGGCATTGCCGAAGGCCTTGCCATACCCGACGCTGCCGCGTGGATTGGTGTACAGAAACACGAAGCCTTCGGCGGCGTGGTTCTGCCGCTCGAAGTTGAACTCCACGCCGTACATGGCGTGGGGGCCGCCGTGGATCTGCAGGATGAGGGGGTATTTTTTGGCCGGATCGAAATCGGGCGGTTTGATGATCCAGCCCTGGACGCGGAAGCCGTCCGCCGAATCGTACCAGATCTCCTCTACCTCGCCCAGGGTGACGCCGGCCAGGACGTCGGCGTTGACCCGGGTCAGGCGGTTGAACGTCGCCGGCGAATCGAGGGCCAGGGTGACGATGTCGCCCGGCTCGTGGGCCGCGGCCAGGGTGCCCACCACCAGGCCGTTGCGGCTGACGTCCTCGGCCAGGAAGCGGTGCGACCCCGTGGTGACGGCGCTGACCGTGCCGTCGAGGGTGGCGCGGTACAGGTTGTAGGCCCCCTCGCGGGGCACGGTGAAGTAGAGGGCCTGGGAGTCGGGCGCCCAGAACAGGCCGCGCACCTGGCGGTCCAGGTCGGCGCCCACCACCCGGCGGCTGCCGTCGGCCACGTTCAGGAGGTGGATCTGGTCGATATCGTAGGTGTCGTCGTTCTTGTCGTGGCCGGTGTAGGCGATATACCGGCCGTCGGGGGAGACCAGCGGATTGCTGTCGGGACCGCGTCGGTCGGTCAGCGCTTCCACCTCGCCGGTGGTGACGTTCACCCGGTAGATCTCTGATTCTTCCACCTGCCAGTCGGCGTCGGGGACACGCAGGCCGCTGAACACCAGGTACTGGCCGTCGGGGGTCCATTCGCCGCCGCGGTGGTCATAATCGCCGTCCGTCACCTGGCGCGGTGTGCCGCCCGTGGCGTCCACCACGAACAGGTGCTGGAAGCCCCGCGGCCGGTAGCCCTGCCGGTCGCGGCGGTAGGACAGGCGGGTGATGATGACGGGCTCGGGCGCCCAGTCGGCGCCCTTGGGCCGGGGCGGCATGTCGATCCGGAAATCCTGTTTCTCCGGTACCAGCATGGTGAAGGCGATGGATTCCCCCTCGGGCGCCCAGCGCAAACCGCCCGGACTTTCGGTCACATGGGTAATCTGGGTGGCTTCGCGGGTGTCCAGCCACATGACATGGATCTGGGTGCCCCCGGGCTTGCCGGCGGCCAGGTAGGCGATGCGGGTGCCGTCGGGCGACCACCGCACGCCCGATCCCTCGGCCAGGAAACGGGGCCGGCTGCCGTCGGTGTTCATGATCCACAACTCGCGCTGCTGGCGGTCGTTGATCTTGTCGGCCCAGGAACGGGTGTAGATGAGCTGCGTGCCGTCGAACGAGAGAACGGGGCTGTCGGCCGTCTCCCACTCCAGCATCAGATCGAGGGTCAGTTTCTTCATGTCTTGCGCCGCGTCGTCGGCCAGGACGAGGCCGGCGGCCAGACAGAGAAAAAGGAAAAGACAGGGGATACGGATCGTTCTCGACATGGGATCGACTCCTTCCGGTGGGTGAGGCCCCGGGGCGGGGCGACCGTTCGTTGGATTTTCGCTGCTGGTCCAGTATAATACCCGGCACGGGCAATGTAAATCCCACAGGCGCTGGAGCGTTTCATGGACGAAGAGATTTTGCGCCGCGTCCGCGCGGCCTATACGCGCATCTGGCATGGCCCCGACGCCGGCGAGGTGGATTTTGGCGCCCGGCCCGTCCATGACGCCCTGTACGCCACTGTGCTGGAATCAGAGGAATTCCGGGACGTCCTGGCGGCGGATCGGTTGTGCGTGGTGGACCTGGGGTCGGGGCGGGGCTCCCGCCTGGTGCGGGTACTGGCCACCTGGCCCGGGGTGACGGTGGTGGCGGTGGATTTTTGCCCGTCGTTGGGCGCGCGGCCCATGGCCATGCCCGCCCGGCGGCTGGTGGCCGATGTGCGGCGGCCACCCCTGTGTGACGGCTGCGCCGACGTGGTGGTCTCGGCCTACGTCACCGTCAGCAACGCCCTGTTCGACACAGCGGACGCACGCCGCGCCTACGTGCGGGAGATCGTGCGCCTGCTGCACCCGGGTGGGCTGTTCTGGGGGGAAGAGCCGGGCCTGGTACCTGAGGAGATGTCCGCTCAACCGGGCGTCAGAGACTACTATGGTGTCGACTGGGCCCATGTCCACTGCTTCCGGCGGGCGTGAGGGGGGCGAAACGGCGAATCGGCGCGGTACCCCGGGTTCGCCGAACCCGGGGGATCAGCCATGTAAGATCGAGTGTTTTGTGGGAGGCGGCTCACCGATGACCGGTTGATTGTCGGTCGTCTCCATCTCCTTTCGCTCCGCCGGGTGGGGCGGTGACGAAAGCAGGCGAATGGCGGTGTTGGAGACGGGCGTTCCTTCAGAACGCTACGGTGTTATCCCCATCTACCCAGGGTTCGCTCCGCTCACCCTGGGCTGCCGAAGGATGTCCCTTTGGGACTAAAAGCAAGAGGAGCGGTTTCTTGGCAAAAGGGCATCCATCGCGCAAAGACCTGAAGGGCCAATCTTCCGCCAAAGATGAAAAAAAGAATCACGAAGGCCCGGAGGGCCGCCGCGTCTTGTAGCCGGGGGTGAGCGGAGCCAGCCCCCGGCAGGATGCCCCAATAAAAGAATGGAGGCCCGAAGGGCCGGCCAGAAACAAGGTGATTACGGAAATGTTCCAGATAATTTGGAACAATCTAATCACCCGAAGGGTAGAGTTCCACGGGCTTGCCCGTGGGTATCTATAGGGATCCTTCCGGTACCGCCCGGCCGGGCATCGTCCCATTTTTCCCCCCAAAAAAGGCCGTTTAAGGCCAAAAATCCTGTGGAAAACACGCTTAAAATACAACAATACAATTATTTGGCCTGGTCCGACCCCATTGCCGAGTGCGAGGGGTACTCCCGGGTTTGTCGAACCCGGGAGCCGTGGATTGTTTTTCGCCGAAATTCATTGTGATACTGAAGGTTCTTCTTGCTCCTCCATCCCCCTTCGCTCCACCGGGCGGGCTGTGACGGGAGCAGGCGAATGGCTGTGTCGGAAAGGGGGCGTTCCTTCAGAACGCTTTTCAGATATACCCGCGCCTAACCAGGACTCGCTGCGAGTCGTCCTGGGTCTATCATCGGTCGGTCCCTGCCGAACCGGATGGTCCGATTCGGGTGGTCTGCCGTAATCAACGCCTTTCCGCGTGATCATGGATCGATCACTCCGGAAAGTTCGCCCTGTTTTTTACCACCCGCCGTCCGATAGCAGAGGGCAATGGGGGGAGCACTCCGGGATTAACAAACCCGGCACTCCGGTCTTGCTGAAGCCATTCGAAAAATTCGCCTCCCCGCAGCAGGCGCCTGCGAGCGTGGCGGCCGACCGTCGAGCGGCGGTCCAAGTCTGAAAAACGTCGACGCGGATGTCCGCGGATTGAACGGACGATGGCGGATCGGAATCGAAAGGAAAGATGGCTGCCCCTTCGATGCGAAAGGGGAACCTTCGTCAATGATTCGCTGACGGGTTCCTAATAACCAGGCCAATGAGCAGGACCTGCCATGATCCGATTGTATCTCCTATCATTCATTACGGTTGTGGTTTTGACGGTATCCGCATCCGCCGATACATATTCATCCTTGTCCGTTGAGGAAGGGATTGAGATGTATCGGTCGGGTGACTGCCGATCCGCGCTGCATATCCTGCGGCCGTATGCGTTGAATGGCCATCGCGACGCGCAATATTTTCTGGGTGAAATCTACGCCACCTGTGAATGTTTCAGGGAGAGTCGGGACCGTCTTTACTGGTACATGCTGGCGGCGGAACAGGACCATCCTGAGGCGATTCTTGAGGTTGCCTGGCGATACGCGACGGGAACAGGCGTTCGGAGGGATTTAGGGGTAGCCGCCGAGTGGTACCGGCGGGGGGCGGAAATCGGCCTGGCCGACGCCCGGTATTCTCTGGCGAGCATGTACGATACCGGCGAAGGAGTCGCCCGGGATGGAGGCAAGTGCCTGTTCTGGTTGAGGCAGGCCGCTGAACTCGATTACCCTGCGGCCCAACTCCAGCTTGGGTTGAGATATGCCGACGGAAAAGATGTATCTAAAGATCCGGTTCAGGCGTTGCACTGGTTCCGGCGGGCGGCAGAACAGGGTGAGCTGGAGGCCTGCCTGAGACTGGCGGGAATGTATTCCCGGGGTGAGGGGACTGAAAAGAATTATGCAGAAGCCTATTACTGGGCGTCAGTTTGCATCTTTGAGACTTCGGGATTTCGTGGGGAAGCCGAAGCACTTGTTCATAAAGTGAAGAGTTTCCTCAGCACCGATCAGATACATGAAGCAGATGAGCGAGTAAAGAAATGGCTGTGGGAACATGCCCGCGTTTCTGGGGATGAACCCGTCAACCTTTTTCAGGGACTTCATTGATGTTACATCACTGATCAGATGATTGGAATCGTGTCTGGTTTCAGTTCAACTGAAAACGAACCGAAAGTGTGTAGCGCACGGCCACCGGTTTGCCATGAAGAGTAGCCGGCTCAAATTTCCAATCCCGGACGGCGGTAACCGCCGATTCCCAAAGGAGCGGATGCCCACTTAACATGGTGATGTATGTTACATTCCCTTTGTCGTCTATGACAGCCTCCAGTATCACCACACCCTGAACCCGGGCCCGACGCGCGATTTCCGGATATTCAGGTTGTCGCGAAGATATCAGCTTCGGCGCATTTACACCACCGCCGACATGCAACGGATCGCCAGGTTTGGCGACGGGCGGCTCTCCCAACCCGAGGCCCTCTTTTCCAGTCGTCGTTTCAACCGGTGGAAGTGGCGGTATGTGTTCCGGAGCTTCCACGATGTCTTCGAATTCGGGGGAAGGCGACGTGGATGTCGGAGACGGAATCGTGGCTTTCCTGGCCGGCGGTGGTATCTGGATGATATCAGCCGCTTGGCTATCTTTTTCCGCGGCAGCGGATTCCGGAGGATCTTCCAATACGGCCGGCTGTTCCGGGAGTTGCTCAGCTTCCTGGGCAATTGTGGCCAGCAACTCTCGATTGGGATTTTCCATCATGATTTCCATCCCTACGGTCAGTAAAACAAGAACGGCCAGCATCCCGGCGCCGAGAATCCGGTGTTGAGCACTGCGACTTCGTGAATACGTCCAGGCGGCCAGAAAACCGATAGGCAAAAGGGCGAGCAAGCCACCGGCCCATCTCACCATCGCCAACGCCTCCAGGGTGGAGAACATTCCATTTTCCATCTGGTTGAGAACATCCAGGCCCATCATCCCCACCGTGTTCAGCCAATGGACCATTACCCACAAATATGCACTCGTCGCCAGGATAAAAAAACAAAGCCCCATGGCCACCGGGGCTGCCGCCGCCAGACATGTGCTGCGCTCATGCGGGGGATCCTGCCCGCCACCCGCACCGGCCAGACCGGACACAATGGCGACTCCCAGGGCAATGGACAACAGCATGGATCCCATCGCCCATCCTATGATATTCTGGAGCATCATTACGACGACGAAAACAATCAGGGGCAGGGAAGTGCCCGCGCCGAGGGCCAGCCCCATCGCCCAGCGGGGATTGGTCGCCCGACCCACGGAAGATAATGACAGGCCCAGACCTGCAGCGGCCAGCAGGATCCCCGACAGAAACGATCCCAGGACCAGAGGAAAGGTGGCTTCGGCATGACCCGCTACGATGGCCCCCGAACCCATCGGTACGCCCATTTGCTCGATCACCACAGCAATATTCCTGATACCGGTCCTGAAACACCACATTCCGGCACCCCAGGGCAGCAAGCAGCAGCCGATCAATATCACCACCACGATCCGCTTCCCCAATCCCTCCAACAATAGGAGAACAGATGATGCGAGAACGGCTATGATGGTCATTCCCACGATTAGAAATAGAAATGGACCGAATTGTTCGATATCCCATCGTCTGAATATCGTATCGGCACCTAATAGACTGAGCAACACGATAAGCCCGGTAAAACTGAACAGGAGAGGAAAAAACGCAGCGATAACGGCGCAGACTATGCCTTTCTTGCGGAAGATGTGATTTTCCGGCAATCCGTCTCTTTCGACCTGTTTAGCCCCGGTGGTTTCGAACACAGCGGGAAGCGCGTTGACGCCATCGCAGATCTTGGCGATCATCATCATCGTAACAACCAGATTGGCCAGGGCCGCCAATATACCCAGGAGGGGAATGAGGGCCAGCAGACACAAGACGGCATAAGCCATGAACAGACCCACCGGCAGCTTGGGAATCCTAAGGGAATACCGGTCCACCAGCGTGTTGTAATCCCTGGCAAACCCGGGGAATGCCTGAAAAACCCAGTAGAAATTGAAAAACGGGATGAAACAAAAGCCCAGCGCCTTGCCCGGCGTGGTCCGGGCGTGGCCATCCTGGATGGCGGCCCACATTTTGTAGACCAGCCGCGACATCACAACGACGATATAGATCAGGATCAGCCAGATCAGTCCGACAAAGATCATCGCGTTTTCCGGTTGGTTGTCGGCGAGTTCGATTATCTCGGCGATGAGAAACCCGATCATGAGAATGAAGCTGATGAGAATGGAACCCAGGTAAAATCCCTTTGACAGTTTCGTCATGGAATCCTCCTCGGCAATCGTGTTGATTTTTTTAAAACGTTTCTCTGATTTTACACCAAGTGATCTTGATTTGTACTACACAGAAATCATGTCACGGCCGGTTTGTCCGTACACCGAATCCCGCCCCTCCACTCTCAAATTGACATGGGCGGGTTGCTTCACTAGAATTGGGGGATCATGGAGAATGAGCGGAAATTCACGCGTCGTGTCTTCGCCGTATCCGACGCCACCGGGCAGACCTGCCAGACGGTGGTCCAGGCGGCCCTGTCCCAGTTCACCACCGGCGACATCACCCTCGAGACCGTCGCCCGGGTCCGCAGCCGCGACCAGATCGAGGCGGTGCTGCAGCAGGCCAAGGCCCAGAGCGGGGTGGTGGTCTTCACCATGGTCTCCACCGAGCTGCGCCACATGGTGACGGAGATGGGAATGCAGCTGGGGGTGCCCACCATCGACATCCTCGGCCCCATCCTGATCCGTTTTTCCGAGATGTTCGAGATCTCGCCCCTGGCCCAGCCGGGGCTGTTCCGCCAGCTGGACAGCGAGTATTTCCGGCGCATCGAGGCGGTGGACTACACCATCAAGCACGACGACGGCGCCGGACTGGCCTCCCTGGACCAGGCCGACATCGTCCTGGTGGGCGTGTCACGCACGTCCAAGACGCCCGTCAGCATCTACCTGGCCTATCGCGGCTGCAAGGTGGCCAACGTGCCCCTGGTGCCGGAGCGGCCGGTGCCGCGGGAGCTGCTGCGCGTGCCGTCCCGGCGGGTGGTGGCCCTGACCATCAGTCCCGACCGGCTGCACCTGATCCGCATGGAGCGCAAGCGGCGGCTCAACCACGCCGCCCTGGACGATTACATCGATCCGGCCCAGATCCGGCGCGAGGTCGGCTTCGGCAACCGCCTCTATCACCAGCAGGGCTGGCCGGTGCTGGACGTGACCTACAAGGCCATCGAGGAGACGGCGGCCGAGGTGCTGCGGCTGGTGCCGGACGCGGGGGCCAACCACCGCTGAAGACGTCCTCCGGCAACGAATCATTTTCATCATACAGGAGAGAGAGGGATGAGTCATTTTTTCGCCTACCTGGCCCGCATGAAGTTCATTCAGCGCTGGGGGCTCATGCGCAATACCCAGCTGGAAAACATCCAGGAGCACAGCCTGCAGGTGGCCATGATCGCCCACGGCCTGGCCCTGATCCGCAACCGCCTGTACGGGGGGAACCTGGACGCCTCGCGGGTGGCGGTGCTGGCCCTGTTTCACGACGTCAGCGAGGTGATCACCGGCGATCTGGCGACGCCCATCAAATATTTCAATCCCAAGATCAAGTCGGCCTACAACGAGATCGAGGAGGTGGCCAGCCAGAAACTGCTCAACATGCTGCCGGCGGAGTTGCGCGAGGATTACCACGAACTGCTTTTCCATCACGACAAGGACGCCGACCACTGGGCCCTGGTCAAGGCCGCCGACAAGATCGCGGCCTATCTCAAGTGCCTGGAGGAGCTGAAATCCGGAAACAACGAGTTCATCCAGGCCGAGAAGCTGCTCCGGGAGAAGCTGGGGGAGATGAACCAGCCGGAAGTGAATTATTTCATGGAAAAATTCGTGCCCAGTTTCGCCTTGACCCTGGACGAGCTGGATTGAGAAAGGGGGGGGGGCTCTCTCTCCTTGTCGTTGTCGTGATCGTAATCGCAATCGAGTTTTTGCGGCGGTCCGGACATGAGGTGGAAATTTGAGGGGGATAATGCGTTCGTTATCGATCGGTCACGATTTTCGACAACGACTACGACGACGACAACGACAACGACAACGAAAGCGATTAGGACAGTGACAGCGGGTGGCTGTGGGAGTCGAGACAATTCGTTGTCGCCATCGTTGTCGTGATCGTAATCGCAATCGATTTTTCGAAACGGCCCGAACGCGCGGAAGGGATTTTTTGGAAGACAGGATTCCGTCATCGGCCGATCAGGATGTTTCGACTACGACGACGACTACGAAAACGACCACGATAGCGGTTGATTGATTACGTGCCGATTCTCTTCTCGTTGTCGCTATCGTTGTCGTGATCGTAATCGTAATCGAGTTTTTGCGGCAGTCCGGGCATAAAGCCGATATTTGAGGGAGAGAATGCGTTCGTGATCGTTCGGTTACGAGGTTCGACTACGACGACGACAACGAGCGCGTTCAGGGTAACGAGACAATTCGTTGTCGCCATCGTTGTCGTGATCGTAATCGTAATCGAGTTTTTGCGGCAGTCCGGGCATAAAGCCGATATTTGAGGGAGAGAATGCGTTCGTGATCGTTTGGTTACGAGGTTCGACTACGACCACGACCACGACAACGACAACGACAGCGAATAGGACAGTGACAGCGGGTGGCTGTGGGAGTCGAGATAAATCGTTGTCGCCATCGTTGTCGTGATCGTAATCGTAATCGAGTTTTTGCGGCGGTCCGGACATAAAGCCGATATTTGAGTGAGATAATGCGTTCGTAGTCGTTTGGTCCCGACGTTCGACTACGACAACGACAACGACAACGACAACGACAACGACAGCAAATAGGACAGTGACAGCGGGTGGCTGTGGGAGTCGAGATAAATCGTTGTCGCTATCGTGATCGTAATCGAAATCGGAGGAAAGATGAAATTCGGCCACGAAAAACTGGATGTTTACCAACTCGCCATCGAATATGTCGCATGGGCCTACAAAGTGGCGAAGGGTCTGAACAGCACGGATCGGCATTCAAGAGATCAGCTGCTTCGCGCATCACAGTCGATCCCGCTGAATATTGCCGAAGGTAATGGAAAGGGAACCGCTGCAGACCGGCGGCGTTACTTTGAAATCGCTCGTGGCTCGGCAATGGAATGCGCCGCGATCCAGGACTGTCTGACCGCCTGTGAGGTGCTCAACCATGAGAAGAACAACCAGGGCAAAGCGATGCTTGTCCGGATCGTCGCGATGCTGACTAAGTTAGGGAAGAGAGACCATGATGAGGTTAGGGAAGAGATGAAGTGTTACGGAATTGTCGATGAAGAACACGATACCGGTTCCGACAACGAGCGCTTGTCGCGAAAAGGATAAATCATTGTCGTGAACGTAATCGTAATCGATTTTGCGAAACGGCCCGATGGCGCAGCAGGACCTTTTGGGAGAGGATGGGATTTCGTCATGGTTCGATCCCGACGTTCGACTACGACGACGACAACGACAACGAGCGCGTTCAGGGTAACGAGACAATTCGTTGTCGCCATCGTTGTCGTGATCGTAATCGCAATCGAGGTTTTGCGGCGGTCCGGGCATAAAGCCGATATTTGAGGGAGAGAATGCGTTCGTAGTCGTTTGGTCCCGACGTTCGACTACGACGACGACGACGACAACGACAACGAAAGCGATTAGGACAGTGACAGCGGGTGGCTGTGGGAGTCGAGATAAATCGTTGTCGCCATCGTTGTCGTGATCGTAATCGCAATCGAGGTTTTGCGGCAGTCCGGACATAAAGCCGATATTTGAGTGAGATAATGCGTTCGTAGTCGTTTGGTCCCGACGTTCGACTACGACAACGACAACGACAACGAAAGCGATTAGGACAGTGACAGCGGGTGGCTGTGGGAGTCGAGACAATTCGTTGTCGCCATCGTTGTCGTGATCGTAATCGCAATCGAGGTTTTGCGGCAGTCCGGACATAAAGCCGATATTTGAGGGAGAGAATGCGTTCGTAGTCGTTTGGTCCCGACGTTCGACTACGACGACGACAACGACAACGAGCGCGTTCAGGGTAACGAGACAATTCGTTGTCGCCATCGTTGTCGTGATCGTAATCGCAATCGAGGTTTTGCGGCAGTCCGGGCATAAAGCCGATATTTGAGGGAGAGAATGCGTTCGTTATCGATCGGTCACGATTTTCGACAACGACAACGACAACGAGCGCGTTCAGGGTAACGAGACAATTCGTTGTCGCTATCGTTGTCGTGATCGTAATCGTAATCGATTTTTCGAAACGGCCCGAACGCGCGGCAGGGATTTTTTGGAGGATAGAATTTCGTCATCGGCCGATCACGATGTTTCGACGACGACGACGACGACAACGACAGCAGTTGATTGATTACGTGCCGATTCTCTTCTCGTTGTCGCTATCGTTGTCGTAATCGTAATCGTAATCGATTTTTCGAAACGGCCCGAACGCGCGGCAGGGATTTTTTGGAGGATAGAATTTCGTCATCGGCCGATCACGATGTTTCGACGACGACGACAACGACAACGACAACGAAAGCGAATAGGACGACGACGACTGCGATCACGACCACGATTGAGAGAGTGTGCATATTCCGGTCGTAACCGAACACTAATTCCGTTACAAATTGGACAGTGATTCCGGTGAAATCGAACACCGATTCCGGTGAAACTGGACAGTGATTCCGGTGGGAATCCGATCATTTTGGGTTGG